>OBYZ01000212.1_pt1 | contig 71419 bp, 60 predicted proteins | sample 1501501 | NCBI WGS metagenome assembly OBYZ01 (sample SAMEA2580213, study PRJEB22360) | human gut metagenome | biome: human gut; feature: human-associated habitat; material: faeces | place: Denmark | collected 2008/2010
TTTTGAGCCACAATAAAAGCAGATTTTTTGCCATAAAAATATAAATAGAACAAAGATAATGACTATTAGCGAGTTACAAGGATTTTAAGCACACTTTTGTCATATAAGCCTAATCTGTATTCCTTTGGCTCTCCATTAGATAATTTGCGATGTTTGAGCCAAAAGTGATGTGCGCCATAGCCATAGGCAAAGAACTTGTCAAGCTCCGTTTCTTTGGCTATTTTGTTGATAGCCGCCCTTAACTCCTCTTTGGTGTCGGATAGGGTTATTGCATTAATAACCCTAATGAGAATATGCGGTATCTCGTCCGCATAGTTATAGATGATGTTTTCTATCTCTGCTTTCATATCTCTGATAATTTAATGGTTCATACTTTATGCTGTTGCTTTCATTCTTCGGCTTATAAGACCTCGATTGGCATTGACAAGATTTACTATCTGTTCGTGGTATTCTGTGTTCTTGTTGCATATCCCACGACTTTGCACCACCTCCAAAGTTCGTAATGATACTTCAATGGTCTCTATTCGCTTGCCTTCAATGGTAGCCGAGAGGATAAGGGAGTCCTCCTTAAGGTAGTATGCATTAGAAAACAGACAATGGTGCATTGATACACCTTCTTCCAAATGTTCCTGCACGCTCTCCAATACGTGGACTTGGATTGTGCCGTCCGTGAAAGCGATGCCAAAGAACTTGGCTTTAAGTTCTCGGAAACGTTTTTCATCTTCGATTGCCTTCTGTTGCTTCTGTTCTATCTCCTCCCTTTCACGCAGTCTGAGAAGTTCCTCGTGTCTGCAGTCGTGTTCGGCTCTGAGGTTGGCAGGACAAAGGTATTTCGGGCTGTGAGTGTCTTTGTCCAATCTGCGGAGTGTGTCCACATAATCACACCACAAGGAAATGTCGGTTATTTCATATCCGCTTCGGTTGGCTATCTTGTAAGACTTCCAGTAATTGTCAAAGTCTCGAGGGCTATTGAGAAAATAGCGCAAATGTTCAATCCGTCCTGCTTTCATCAATGTTTCTGCACGGCTGTCAGAAAGCAATGCCGAAATGAGTGTTGTCGGGGCTATATCGTGAAAATTATCCTTGAAACCATTCCTGCGGAGTATGTCTGTAACCTTGAACTTCGGATATATCTGTGAATAGGCTGCATATTGGTAGGCTTCGTTATCGTTGCGGATTGCCATAGGGCTATAATAGGAAAAGGTATCAACATAGTGTCCCAATACCCTCTGTATGGCAACCACTGCTTTTCGTCCCTGCATATTCCACCAATATTGCCCAATCTCTATTATGGAAGCCTGTGTTTTGTAACCTTTCTCCATACCCACAATAAGTAGGAACATACGCAATACTTGAAACTCTCCACAAGTAGTAAGTATGGTGAAATACTGCTTCTGCTGCAACTTGCGCTCATAGGTTTCCTTGACCTGCAACCTTGCCCTGCAATGAGGGCAAGTGCAAGTTTCTCTATGTTTGTTCATTACCCAACTATGCCCACAATCCATACAAGTAGTGCGACCTTTTGGCAAGCGGTAGGCGAAGTGGTCTATGCACTCACGAAATGCCCACTTACTTTGTGTCGTGGTTATCGGGCGAAGATGCTTGCTTTGTTCCAAAACTGCCTTTTCAAATTTGTGTCTCGGTTTCATAGGCTTAAAAATCGAATAGTGATGGTTGTACTTGGGTTGTCGCGTTCTCAGTCTTTTTCACTCGTGCGTTACGGCTCTGTAACTTGGCAAGTTCCTCACGCTGATATTGCTTAATGGCTTCCTGCCTTGCTTCGGCTTTTTCTTCCTCTGTGAGTTCTACAATGTGATTGACGGCAACTTGGCAAGAAATAGCCTTACCCACCTCTATATCGTCTTCATCGTAGTAGTGAACAGCCATAGAGAAGATTTCATCATCATCAAAGCCGTTGCAACCGCTTTTCTGCACTTCATTAAGAATGTAGGTGATGCACTCCTCGATATTCTTGTTCGGTTTCATCAAGTTAGGGGCAAACAAAGGGTCTGTCATAGCACGCTGATTGAGATACTCGGCTATTGTCCGTGTGAAATGTTCTGTTCCTTTCATATTGCTTAGTATTTTGGGATTTCTACTATTTGATTGATGCGTCCATATAGGTAGGCTCTTAGGCTTGTTCTGTCGGGTGCGTAATACTCTGTCCATTGTCCGTACTGATTGACAAGGTATTTCTTCAGTACATCAAAGAAGTCAAAGCGATAGCCTTGCAGTGGAACGGCTGTGCGGAAATAGGTGTTAGAGTTCACCGCTTCACATAGCCAATTCTTTTCCTCACGGCTCATACACTCGCCACGATTGAGTTTCACACGTAGGAGATATACTTTGCTATTACAAAGGCTCTCCAAAGGGAGTACGTCCCATTGTACAAACTTAATTGCCAACACTTGCTCACTCTTTTCAGCCGTAGGGTTAATGCGGTAATGAGAGGAGGAGCTATATCCTTTTGGCTTTCGCCGATTTTCAATTCTGTTCATCGAAGATGTTGTATTTACTTTCTGCTTATCCATAGCGACATTTTTTTTATGCGTCCAAAGATCGGAGTATGCTGATTCCTTTTTGTAGCAAAATAGAGGTAGCGGGGCGGGCTTGCACAAGGTTTTGGCGGAAAATACGACCCGTAGGTGTGGAGATTTTCCAGACAAACCAAGCGGCACAGACCTTTTGAAAGCCACAAGCCCCATACTACCTTTGCGGATAAAAAGGGAACAGCATCCGTCTCCTTGTCATCGCATATCGTGGAGCATAGGAAAAGAAGCAAAAGTGCAACGCTCGTAGTGGAAAATAGAAAAGGTGGCTATCTCAATATGCGAGATAACCACCTGATGAAATCAAATGGAAAGTTTTACTGAGCTGTGCTTCTCAAAGCACGCATAGCAAGATGGCACAGAGAATTGCCAGCCAGAAGAGAATGCTCAGCAGCGTAATTGTCACTTTTAGAATTACCCTGACTATAAAGCGTAGTATCAGAAAACCTGCAATGACAGAGACGGCAGTTACGACTTGCGGCGTTACTATCTTCGAGATAAGCCAAATGGCACCGATAACGATAGAAAGCAGGATAGTGAGTTCGATGAAGCGTGTCCAACCGAAGCGGCGGACTTGCTTGGGAGAATTCGATTGCTGCTTGATATTATCGGTTTTGTTCGATGCGTCTGCCTTGATAAAGGCAGGTGTGTGAACGATTTCGTTAAGCCGTGAGGACAATGGAAGCTCGCTTCTATTGTCTCGGCGAGAAATCGCACTTTTAAGAACGTCTTGATTCATGATGATTGTATTCATATCGGAGCTTTTAATAGTTCAAGAGCAATAACAAGATGCGCAGGCTACACAAAGACAAGTGTTGGTACAAACTCTTGGTGTGTGGAGCGGAGCGTTTATCTTGGCTCTTGACACTACAAAAGCTCCCGATGGTGTTACATCAAGTCATGTTCTCACTATCGACGGTTGGCAGACCATTAACCTCAATGATCAGAACAATTGTCCCTGTCAGTTCGGTGTAGAGTTTCTCATACTCTGGACTTGCACCAAAGTCGTCCGTCAGTTCATACTTATCGAAAACGCTTTGCACAGCCTTATTCTTTAGAAGTATTGGTGTTAGTCTTTCAGGAAGAGGAGAAGGAAGTTCTTTCTCGAACTCATTCTCTAAGACAGACACAAGCGTGTCGTACTTGGAGAAATGCAGTCCTTGATACAGAACTTCGCTTGCCATCGTCTCCGCCTTTGGGTGAGAAAAACCTTGTGCTATAGCATCGCAGTAAGTTGTCAATGCTTCGTCTGCGCGAGCAGTTATAAACGTATTTTCATTCACTCTCTCTGGAAAATGCTCTCCGAGATACGCTTCCAACTTCAAACGGAAGTAGGAAAGCTCTTTCTTTGTTGTTGTCATAATCTTCTTGGTTTAGGGTTGTACATTATTTAGAGTTGATGCCCATAGCAACATTGAACTTGTCTAACTTGCCAGCCAACTGTTCCATATCGTGTTCTATCTTCTTATTGGTTATACGGGCATAAATTTGTGTCGTTTTAATGTTGGTATGCCCCAACATCTTAGAAACTGATTCCATAGAAACACCTTTACTCAAAGACATTGTTGCAAATGTGTGGCGAGCCATGTGAAAGGTTAGGTCCTTTTTGATCCCACAAATATCTGCAATTTCCTTCAGATATGAATTGGTTCGCTGATTGGTTAGCATAGGGAAGAGTTTACCATCACGATAGGTCTTGCCACTATACTTTTCAATGATATTCTTCGGAATATCCAATAAAAGAACATTTGTTGCAACACTCGTCTTTTGTCGTTTTGTCATTATCCATTGTTTGTCATCAAGGGTAACAATGTTCTCGGGAGTAAGGTTGGCCACATCAATGTACGCCAAGCCTGTGAAGCACGAGAATACGAATAAGTCACGAACCAATTCCAAACGTTGTATGCCCAGATTCTTATTGGCTATCTTCAAAATCTCTTCATCTGTCAAGAAACCACGATTGACTGGCTCAAGGTGAAAGCGATGATTAAGAAAAGGATCATGATGAATTACGCCCATTTTTCTTCCTAAAATCGTAATAGTCTTGAAAGTCTTCATTGTCTTGGTGGCAGTATTTGGGTTCTGACCAACTACTGTGCGAAGGTAAATATCAAAGTCGTGTATGATAATATAGGTGAGTTCAGACAAGCGTATGTCCGAACGTTTGTACTTATCCTGTAAGAAAGTTGTGAAATGTCGTTTGCAGACATTATATTTTTGGAAAGTGGCAGCACTTACAGATATGCCCACTTGCTTAGCAATATCTTTGTTGTGCTTATCGAAGAGTGTCATCATTGTTTCTACCTCTTCTTTCTTGCCGAGATACTCCGACTTGATACGTTCCAAAGAAATAGCATCTGTCATTTCCAACTTCTTAAAGATAGTCTGCAATCCGCTTTGGATGTTATCCAACTCGAGATTAGTAGAAAGAGCCTCTGTAGTTCTTCCCTTCAGTCGTTCTTTTTCACTATCCCATTGCGACTGCTGAACGGCAATGCCTGTTGAGCCAATGGAAAGTCGTTCGTTGTTGAGATAGATTCTCAACATCACGGGTGTTTTACCCTCCTTGTTCACATAGCTGCTTCTTAAATAGAAGACTGCTCTGAAAATGGTTTTCATTTGCGATGCTGTTGTTTAATTGTAGCCATGGAAAGGAAAGTTGTAGCCCAAATTCAATAATTGTAGCCAGCTTCTAATAGAATTGTAGCCAAAAGATTGAATTATTAGCGAGATAAACTTCTGTAACCACGCTGCAAAGTTCGACATATTTATTTGAATAACAGCAATTTGCGTGTACTCTATGCGTACTCTGTACGAACTCTTGGCTACAATTTTTATTTTACCTCAAAAAGTGTAGCCAGATTGTAGCCATTGTAGAGTATTTAGGGAGTATTTACCCCCTCTGTACGTACTCTGAGAAGAAGAATGTATATAAAAGAAAAGTATCATAACTACTTGTAGCTATGATACTTACGTTTTTGTTAGGATTTCTCTGTTGGTCTGTTCAGAGTACCTAAAGCGGAGAGAGAGGCTCTTTCTCTTGAACCTTCAAATAGTATCATAAACGTTCAATCTGTTGTATAATAGTTATTTAAGTAGAATGTTAATAAAATAAGATTTCATGGAAAATCTTTGGTAGAATTAATTTTTGGGTGTAAATTTGGGTGCAAAAATCAAAACACCCAAAAGTATGAACATCAAGCGGAATATTATCTTCACGTTGGAAAGCAGGAAAAAGGACGGAGTTCTCATTGTTGAGAATGTACCTATCCGTATGCGTGTCAATTTTGCTTCCAAACGAATTGAATTCACAACAGGTTATCGTATTGATGCTGCAAAATGGGATACTAATAAGCAGAGGGTAAGAAACGGTTGCACAAACAAACTGAAACAATCCGCTTCTGAAATCAATGCTTCACTCTTGGGCTATTATACCGAGGTACAGGAAATCTTCAAGAAGTTTGAAGTAGAGGAAGTAATGCCAACACCTGAACAAATTAAAGAAGCATTCAATGCGCTGCACAAACCTATAGAGGAAGAAGTCAAACCGAGAAAACCAACACCTAACGCTTTCTATAAGGTTTTCGATGATTTTGTGAGAGATTGTGGACAACAGAATGATTGGACTGACTCTACTTACGAGAAGTTTGCTGCTGTGAAAAATCATTTGATGAACTTTCGTGATGGACTTACATTTGATTTCTTTGATGAGAAAGGTCTAAATGATTATGTTACCTATCTCCGTGATGTAAAGGAAATGCGCAATTCTACTATAGGCAAGCAATTAAGTTTCTTGAAGTGGTTTTTACGCTGGGCTTTCAAGAAAGGTCTGCACCAGAACAATGCTTACGATAGTTATAAACCTAAACTCAAAAGCACACAGAAGAAAATCATCTTCCTCACATGGGAGGAACTGAACAAACTCCGAGAGTTTGAAATACCAGCAGCCAAGCAAGCTTTAGATCGGGTGCGTGATGTATTTCTCTTCCAATGCTTCACGGGCTTGCGCTACTCCGATGTGTTTGATCTTCGTAGAAGTGATATAAAGGGCGACCACATTGAGGTAACGACAGTTAAGACTTCTGATAGCCTGATTATCGAATTGAATAAACATAGTAAAGCAATTCTTGATAAATACAAAGATGTGGCATTTGAAGATGACAAGGTGTTGCCTGTTATTACCAATCAAAAGATGAACGATTATCTTAAAGAATTAGCTGAACTCGCAGGCATTGATGAACCTGTACGTCAAACTTATTATAGAGGTAATGAGCGCATTGACGAAGTTACACCTAAATATGCCTTGCTTGGAACACACGCTGGTCGTAGAACGTTTATCTGTAATGCACTTGCATTGGGTATTCCTCCGCAAGTTGTGATGAAATGGACAGGGCATAGCGATTACAAGGCTATGAAACCATACATAGACATTGCGGACGACATCAAAGCGAATGCCATGAGTAAATTCAATCAATTATAATACCGAAACAATATGAGCCAAGAAATAAATAAAGCAGATAAACAAGATTTATCTCTTGTTGTTCGAGCCATCGGTTCTGACCTTGAGCATACGCAAGTACGCATGATAGCTTCTGCAAATGCAGATATGCTTTTCCACTATTGGAAAGTAGGGCATTTTATTCTCTACCTCCAAAAGAAAGAAGGTTGGGGAAGCAAAGTCATAGACAATCTTTCCAAGGCGATACGTTCTAAATATCCTGATAAGAAAGGCTATTCCACTCGTAACCTTATCTATATGTGCCAATTCGCCAAAGCCTATCCTATGGAGATTCTATTAGAAATGGGTAAGGTTGAAAAACAGCTTAATAGTACTTCGGTTGATAATGTATTACAACTAACAAGCGAACTCAATCAATTTACGCAAGAGCCTCTTGCGCAAATTCAAGCTACAGATAATCAAGGAAATATAATTACGCAAGAACCTCTTGCACAATTAGGAGAGATTCCTGAAGCACTGTCTGTCATCTACCAACACGATATAAATCAGATAGAAGAAATTTTTAAGCAGTCTGCCGTAGTTCGCACTAACTGGGCGAGCCATGTTATATTGCTTAATAGCAAGCTGCCTTTGGGTGAACGCTATTGGTATATCACGCAGGTGGTTGCCAATGGATGGAGTAGTAATGTTCTGCAAATGCAGATTGAAAACAATCTTTTCGCTCGGCAGATTACTACAAAGAAAGTGAGTAATTTCTCAGCACGATTACCCAAACCGCAAAGCGACCTTGCCAATTATCTGATGAAAGACCCATATATCTTTGATATTATGGGACAAACGGATAAAATGACAGAACGAGATGTTGAACGGCAATTGGTTTCGCATATCACCAAATATCTTCTGGAAATGGGTAGTGGTTTTGCATTTGTGGCACAGCAGAAGCATTTTGAAGTGGGCGATTCTGATTTTTATGCCGACCTTATTCTCTATAACATCCAACTGCATGCATACGTTGTTGTCGAACTCAAAGCAACACCTTTCAAGCCCGAATATATGGGACAACTTAACTTTTATATCAATGTAGTAGATGATACCCTACGTGGTGAGCACGATAATAAGACCATCGGGTTGCTACTCTGTAATGGTGGTGATAAGGTGGTAGCACAATATGCTCTCTCTGGCTACGATCAACCAATTGGTGTAAGTGATTATCAACTGTCAAAAGCAATCCCTGATAATCTAAAATCGGCTCTGCCTACGGTGGAGGAAGTAGAGGAAGAATTGTCGAAAATGATAGAATTATAGTCATAAAAACAAACATTTGTTCACTATTTGAAATGGAAAATAAAGTTGAAGAGATTGAGATAAAATCTGTAGTAGAATATATTACAGAGGTAAATAAGTTACTGAAAAAGTCTAAGTTTAATCCTAATACTCACACTGCCTTTTTTCGTGGGCATGCCAATAAAGATTGGAAGCTAAAACCAGGTTTGTTACGTAATGATGGGTATATAGAAAATGAACATTTAATGTATCGTACAATTATTGCACAGCAAACATCAGAATTTTCCACTTGTACTTCTGCTTTGGATTATTTGGTTAAAATGCAACATTATGGATTGCCAACAAGGTTATTAGATTTAACAACTAATCCTTTGATTGCATTGTATTTTGCGTGTGAATATCAAGCATATAGTACGTCGAATAAGAAAACTGGGGAGATTATTGTTCTAAACGTACCAACAATCTCTATTAAGCATTACGATAGTGACACCATTTCAATTTTAGCAAACATAGCCAAATGCAAAGAAGAAGAGATAAAGATTAATTTAAACTTTGACAAATGGAACTCTACCGACTTCTCTGAAGAATATTTGTTAAAAATAGAAGAAGAAAAGGACTTTGATGAATATAGGGAGTCATTTAATAAATTGTGGCAAATACAACTACTTCTGCACCAAATATCACTTGAAAAGAGTCATTTTCGCTCAATCATAAATCCATGCGACCTTGCACGAGTATATATTGTAAATGTAAAGCAAGATAATCAACGAATAAGAAATCAGATGGGTTCTTTTGTTCTTTTTGGGCTTGGAATATCTAAAGAGAATGATAGTCTAATATTATCAAAGAAAGGAGCAACAAAAATCCTTGATGATTGGAATTTAAATCGCTCCTCAAGACTTATTATCGCCCCGAAAAATAAGCAGAAAATTATAAAAGAATTGGGATTATTAGGAATTCGCAAATCATTTATATATCCTGAATTAGAAATCCTTGCTAAAGAAATAGGAGAGCAATATAAAAAGTGATAGTCATTCGCTATTCACTCAAATGCTTCTTTAGCTCTCTTTGTTCTTGCTTAATCTTATCCTGTTGTAGCGACAACTCAGCTTGTCTTTGCAAGGCTTGCTCATAATTAATGACCGTCTCCTTCAATAGGTGAATGGCTTTGGGGTTGCGATGCGTTAAAAATATGCTGTCAAGATGTGTGAAGTCTGAGATGGTTGCTTTGCCCTGCATACGCAGATAACGATAACGCAGGTCGTAATCGGAGGCTGTTTGCAGTTTGTTGGCTCCCATACCAAAGAACCAACAACTAACCATGACTAAGCCACAAACTAATAAAAGCAGCATACGCTCGGCTAATTGAACGCTTGCAAATAGCGAGTAGTTCTTATATCCTACAGGCTTTTGTTGCTGACTGATGAGATCTTGTAGCGTTTCAAACTTTGGGTCGAGCTTCTTACTCGACTCTGATAGTGCCTCCAAAACAAAAAGTTGATGCTCCTTGATTTTGGCTTGAGTTTCTTTCGAGAGATGGATTTGCACAGCTTCTTGAGTTTTAATATTATCTGCTCTTGGACAGGACAGTTGTTCAGCAAGAGTAGTGCGCAGTTCTTCCTGTGCTTTGCTGATGGCTTTGCATTCTTGTTTAAGTTCTTCGAGAATATCAAGAACAGGTGCTATTTCGTTATTCATACTGATATAAATTTGATGTGATTAAATTCTACGTTTGCGATTAGCTCTATTGCGGAGTTTCTTTTGAAATCGAAGTTCATCAACATCTACGCCATTACTTGGTGTAGGCATAGAAAATACTTCACAAATTGCTTCGGATAGGTCGGTAATAAAATTGCTTTCATCTACAGGATGTGCCATAGGCTCATTTTGTAGATTAATTTGCTCTTGTTTGTGAGAATTTCGTTCTATCGCTGCATTGAGGCGAGAGAAAGAACACGAGCGGTCTATCTTTGAGCCGCTGAAACTACATCTATCTTTTTCAAAGATGATCCCCTGAACAACATCGGTATTGCCTTTCGTCTTGAAACGAGTGGTAATACCTTGTTGTTCTAACCCTGTAATAAAATCTTTCCAATTTTTCGATTGGGGTAACACAGTCTTGATAGCATCGAATATCTCATAGCGCAACTTGTCTTCACCTCGCAGTCGGTGGCGATTTACCGCCTTTTTCCCTTTGCCAAGTGTCAAACCGTAACGCTCGGTTAGTTCTCGGCAAATCTTTGTGGAGCGGTATTTCTCATTGCGGTCGCTGATGGTCTTGCCATCATTGCCAATGCGATTGATGCAAATGTGCAAGTGCGGATGCTGGCGGTCGCTGTGCCTTACGATAAGGCTCTGCGTATTCCCGTAGCCCATTTTCTCTAAATACTCATTGGCAATCTTCACCATCACATCATCTGTCAGTCGCTCGGCATCGCTGGCAGAGAACGAGAGTATCGTATGGCAAACGGGCTTCTGCACGTTCGGGCGTATAGAGGCTTGCAGAGCGAACTCGTCGGCGCATAGGTTTTGGTCGATAAAACCAATGTTATTACTCGCTAAAACCTTAGCTTTTCCTTTCTCTTTGCTAAGCATATAACTGACAACTCCACTGAAGTTTGTTCCTTTAATAATCTTGGCTATCATGGCTTCAATCGTTTCATAAGTTCATGAATAAGTTGTTTCAGCGCATTCAGTTCTTCGTTGAGTGCAGAGATGCCGAAAGCATTGAGCCGATGGGCAATTTGGTTAAGATTGTTAGCCATACCAGAAACTGTACGGATGAGTTGCATTTCTTCAGGCTTGATTCGGCTCTTTACTTCTGCATTTGTAATGAGCTGCCGTAAAAACTCTGTTCGAGAAATTGAGGCTTCACGTGATTTTCCCAATAAGGTGTAGTACTCCATTGTATTAAGCCGAAGAAGCACTTGATATTTCCGTTTCTCTGATAATGTCTTGGTGGGTCGTCCACCTTTATTCTTCTGTTCCATTTTTTATTTTTTTGATGAGACCAACGGGATTTTCACCTCCCTATGATGGGAGTAAGTAGGTTTTGAGATACTCAAAACACAAACTTGCTTCCTGGCTTCCTGGATAAACACTATCTTCTGATGCCACGTTTCGTAGTCAGTAACGAAGGTTGATTTTCTTGCACTTTGTACAGAGATACAAGCCATTCGTTGAGATCTTTGTGAGTTCGATAGCGAACAGAACCGTCTATGACAGATGGGCAAAAATACTTCAAAACTTCAAACGATTTTCGTCCTGCATCATCATTGTCCAGAAAACTCTCTACTTGCTTGTAGCCTTTTAGCTTCTCTTGAATACGTGGCAAAAGAGCCAGAGAATTAAGAACTATGGTGTCGCAGATTGAAGAAAGATTTAGCGTTTGCCACGAAAGGAAATCCATAAACCCTTCAAAGATTTGTAAAACGTCTGTGCCTTTACTAATAGTTGTAATTGCTTTCGGAGCTATGCAGCCTTTGAAATAAGGACTACGAATTTCCCATCCGCCAGCATCGTTTGCAAATCCAATGGCATAGTATGTCCGATTGGTATTATTGTATCGAATTTCAGAACAGAACCTATTGGCGATGCTGAGAGATATTCCTCGCTCTACGATATAACGTAACAAATAAGGATTGGTAAGTGATTGCACAGATATGATTTCTAATTTGTGCTTAGAGGTTTTTCTTTCACCGCCAAAAGAAAAATCTTGATGCACTATTTGTTTTGAATCGATTAGAAGTTCAATAGCTTCGTTCATGGTACAATGCTGTAAAGTACATACAAGGTCAATAATATCTCCATGTTCGCCAGTTCCGAAGTCATACCATTGGTTGCGCTCTGTATTTACTTTGAATGATGGCGTACCTTCGTTGCGTAGCGGAGAGCAGTACCAATAGTGAATGCCTTGTACTCGCGTAGGGGTATAGCACTGCTGTTGCAAATAATCTGTAATTGGGATTTGCTTGATATGTTGTATATCCATTGTGATTTTGTTTTGATGTTTGAAATGAATGATGGTCAACCTTTTTCTTTTGGAGGCTGGTTGATTTTTGTTTGGTCAGTTGGTCGTACACTATAGGCACCCTTTTGCGACCGACCAAACTTGTTTCTCTTTGGTCGGGTTGGTTCAGGTATATATAGCCTGCGTCCGACCGACCAAAGGTTTTAGGGCTGATAATCTTTGTTGAGCCGATATTTCCCTCGCTCTTCCTTTATCAGCAAACCTTTGTTGAGCAGAAATAGCAGAAGTTCTTTGAGTTTAGTTTGCCCATACGCTTGTCCTACAACCTCTGCATAAGCCTTTTTGAGTGCTGCAATGATTTCTCCATAGGACAAGACTTCACTTGTAACAAAGGTTTGCTTCAAAGAGTTTCTATGTTCCGTGTCGCTTAGTTCATGATAGGAATAGCGGTGAGACTTGCACTCATTGTCCGAATACGAGTGGTCTATTTCGGGAACGCACATCCCATCTTCCATTTCCTTGAGCTGAAAAGCAAATTTGTCAAAAGGCTTGGAACGAATAATGGCAGGAGCAACGATGCTTCGCTCGGGCAGCGTGTTGTCCTTTGTGACTTGTAGGACAGTTTCTGCCTTGTTGTTAAGTTCGGTGCCAATATGTCCTCGTGCGTTGTCGTCGCCTTTGTTGAGGTGAAGCACGGTTTGAATGTGGATGTTTTGCTCGCTCGTCCACTGCATCAGGTCACCCACCAATTTAGTCGCCTCCGTTGAGTTATTGATATCAAGCATTAAATCACGAATACCGTCAATGACTACCAAGCCCACGTTGGGTGTATGGTAGATGGCGTAGCGGATTATTTCTCTGCGCTCATTTGGGTCGGCAATGGCTCTGAGGTGGCTGAACTTCAAATGCTCTGGCTCTCTATCAGTCGGCAATCCTGCCAATCGCAGAATGCGTTGCATCACGAGTTGGCAATGATAAGGGCTTTGCTCAGTGTCAAAGTAGAGGATAGTGCGCTTGCTCTCGGGAAATGACGCCCGATACTCCAGAACTTGCCCATTGACAAGGGCTGCTGCAACGATGGCACTCACATTGAAAGTTTTCTTTGCTTTGGCTTTACCTGTTGACACACTGAAGTTGCCCAATGTGCCAATTATGGCTTCACCTGCTTGCAGTACAACTGGAGGAAGCGCAAACTCGTCCGTAACATGGATAAGCGATGCTTGCCAAATGTTTTCATAGTTAGTTGTATTCATCCTCGCCCTCCCGTCTTTCGTCCTGCCAGTTCCAGCGCAAGGTCGGCATCCACAATAATCTTGCGCCCCACTTGCGTAATGGCACGATTGATTTTACCACTCTGTTTGATACGGTTGGCCGTAGGCAGACTGCACCCAAAAAGGCGTGCAATGCCAGCCAATCCATATACATACCGCCTTTCTTCTTTGGAGGAAGAAGCTTTTGTTACCTCTCCACTTGTGAACATGTTACTGTGTTGTGCAAGGAAGAGCAATTCTTCACCCGTCATCTGCCACACAGGTTTGCCCAATAATTCGTTTATCGTCATAATTCCTTGTGTCTTGAAGTTAATAACTCACCCTTGCGCATAGGGTATTTGTCAGTTCTGGCGATGCAAAAGTAGAGGGCTTTTGATGTTATTCCAAGAAGCAAGGATATAGCGGGAAGTATAGGGAAATGCAAGGAAATCAAAGACAATCAAAAACGCTCAATATACATTCAAAAAGTGGACTATTTCGGGCAAACGCACATTGTTTCTCACCCATCATTGATTGTTTAAGAGATTACTTTTGGTGTCCTCTTGAAAGAAAACTTATTTTCAGTGGAGATAAAGCTCTATTTTCTTCGTTTTATTCATTATAAGTTCATAACTTTGTAGACAATATCAAGATAAGCTATCATCCGATGGGACAGAAGAAAGAGCATAGCAACCTTATTAAGGAGCATTTGAAGAAGCGAGGCATCACCCAAACATGGCTCGCTAAAGAGTTGGGTATGAGTTTCAGTATAACCAACGCCTATGTTTGCAACCGCAAGCAGCCTAATCTTGCTACCATCTTCAAAGTGGCAGACTTGCTCGGTGTGTCACCAAAAGATTTAGTAGAATAATTTATTCACAAAAATACAATATGCTGGATAATAAAATAAAGGAATCACTGCACAATATATTTCTTTCAATGCCCAAGGAATCTTTGCCTAAAAAAGGAGATGGTTGGGTAAACGAAAACCAATTTGCAAAAGCAGTCTTAAAAGAACGAATTAACTTCAAAGACATGGGCTATACCTGGTTTAATGAGTTCTTGAAAGATTCAGGTATTTTTGTTTTCTGTAAAGAACAAGAGATCTGGTATGTAAATAGGAAATTAGAATCGAAACGTCGTAACACTCAACGCAAGGATATTCTGTCTGCAAATTCAAAAGATGCAGAAAATATCAAACGAAGATTGCGTCTTGAAAATAACCTATTTATTGGTCAGTTTGCACCGCAAAAGAATGAAGGTTGGTACACCATAACAGACATCCGTAATACTGACTTCACAAAGATTGAAGATAAGGAACGTGGTGTTAAGAATCTATCAATACCATTCAGAAGCAATAAAGATTTTAATCGTTTTGCTTATTATAAGTTCACGTGGGTGCTACTTGAAATAGAACCACTCAAGTTTGGTATTGACTTGCGCGAGGAAATAACGCCAATATGGCCGAAAGACATTGTGAGCAGCCTTTACGATGGCATTATGCGTTATCCTGCTGGTGCCGCAAAGAAGATTGCTCGTTCACTTGATACACTCAAAAAGCAGCTAACACAGAGTGGTAAAGAAGTATTTATATATGAGCTGTTGCAAAATGCAAACGACTATCCTCGTCGTGCTAAAATTAATGGCGAGTATCAAGCCTTACCCGTAGATGTGGAATTTCATATTACAAAGAACTACCTAACATTCCAGCATACAGGTGAATATTTCAATCCTAAGAATATTGCAGCCATTTGCGATATAAATGATGGCGAGAAGGCTGACAACACAAAGGCCATTGGATATAAAGGCATTGGCTTTAAGACCGTATTCCTTGACAACGACTATGTGCTTCTAAATACTGGTAATTATACTTTTAGGTTTGATAAGTCAGCAACTGATGTAATCAACACCCCATGGCAGATACTACCTATTTGGACAGAGTATAATGAAATAGACTATGACATAAAATCAGTATTCTTTCAGCATCCTAACGAAGAATTTAGAGTAAAGTTTGCACTTCAGCCAAGAGATGCAGAAATACTAACAGACGAAGATAGAGATGACAACTATATTGATTTGTTTACCGATGTATTTGACTCCGAACGTGTCATCTTGTTTATCCCGAACATTAAGAAGGTAAGTGTTTTTATTGATGGCCAGGATGAACCAATTGTGCGTGAGAAGGACAATAAAGACTGGTGTGTTTCGGATTCTCTTGTTGATGATATACCTGAGGAAATCACAGATAAGATAAACAATGTTTTAGAAAATCCAGATTCTCTTCGTTCTGATGGTTATGAAAAGATTCCTGAGAAGTATATGAACTTCCGTAAGACTGCGGTTAAGTTTGCGTGCAAGAAAGAGGGACGAAAGTTGATGCCTATTGATGATGCTATGCTGTATTGTTATCTTCCGGCAAAGCGAGCTGATTGGGGCTTTAAATTCCTAATGAACACCGACATGGTGCCAAATGGTCAACGCGATGATATTGAGGATATCGAACTTAATCACGTTATTACACGTATTGCTGGTAAACAGTTCTTCTATTGGATAAAGCAACTCATAGAAAGCGAAGAGTACGACCTTGACTCTATTTTTGCACTTATCCCAGACTTTGATGAATGCAAGAAGAGACGTCTCTACAAGACGTTTATTGAGGAATTCCAAGAGGAATTTGAAACGCTCATAGAAAAAGAGCCGTTTGTTCCATGCGTGAATAAAGACGGAAAGCGTACTTTTGAATGTATCGACAACATAATCAACGACATGACTCGTATGACTGCAAATGGAGTCATTTCGATCGAAGACTTCATTAGTCTTATGGAGTTGAGTGATTGCTCTTTGCCTGTTAACGAGTTAAGGCAATCAGTATCCTTCAGAAATTTCTTGTACAAGCATTCTCCGTCAAGTCTTGACGTAAAGGTTGATGATATTGTTGCGAAATGCGAAGAAGTAAACTTCCAGAAATGGCTTGCTGAAACCCAGAATAACGCACGATTCATAAAGCATTGGTTGAATGAGAAAGAATTGGATAAGTTTGCGAAGAAACAGATTTTCATTGAATACGAAGGCGAATTATTTACTGTAGGAAACCTTTACTATGATTTTGACACTAATTGTAGCGGAATAGGGTTCCTGCGCAGATTTGTTCCACATCTTTGTGATACTTCAAGAATCATTTTTGAGAAAGATGACAACTGGAAGGCATTTGTTGATAGGTATTTCCAACCTTTCGATGCCACATCGATGATCACCACTTACATCCTTTCTAATGATGATGCTATGGCTTTGCTCAACGTGCCAAACAATTCGGTGGCGTTCTATCGTTATCTCTCTTTCAAAGGCGTAGATCTAAAGATAAACAGCACAAAGGTTCCGTACATTACGGAGGATGGTGAACCAAGTACCGACTATACCAATTATCGATATTTCTTCAACGATGATGCTCATAAACTGACTTGCGAGAAATGGCTGGGCGAGAATGTTATCAACGTACTTTCGCATATCTATTTTGATGACTTGGCTGATGACGATAAAGATAATCTCATCAACATCTTTGTTCGTCTTGGATTCCACGAGTTTGAAAAGAATTCGTTTATTACGACAGTCATAGTTGACGATGCAAATTTCCGAGCCAAAGTTAATGCTGCCATAGAAAATAATTATGTAGCCAACAAAACTTTTGTTGACTACGTATTCAGTTGTGAGGCTCAGTTGAAGGAGAACAGTTTCAAGGATTATGTCTTGCGTTGTGTTGACATCAAAGGTAATGAAGTTTATCTTTGCAACGATGATGTACGATACTTCAATCAGGATGCGTTTGCCCAAAACAGCACCTATTTAGACAATATCCATCACGCATGGTTGCAGGAGAATATGATGTATGCGCTTTCGAATGAGTACTTTAGAAGCTATGAGAAAGAAAATGCAAAGAAACTTGGATCATTCTTGCGCCTGCAGTTTGGGGTTAAGACCTTCACAGACAAGTCTTTCTTCACAGACGTGGTTATCAAGAATAAGGCGGTTATCTATGCCAGCCTTGTTGACGAAACGACCATGCTGACCTTCTTGGAATATCTGAAGCGTGATGCAGACAGGCTCTTTGATGGCAGTATGAGCTTCAACGACATCAAGGATATGCCTTTGCTTGCTTATGATGGAACCATAGTAAGAACAAGAGAGGCGAATATCCAGTACCTCGAATACAATGAGGACGCAAAGACTTTGTGCGAAAAAGTATGGTGTCCGAAGGTGTATGTTGTGCTTACTCAGAAATATACTGACGACTTCTCGCAGAGTATGCGTCAGCTGTTCAATATTGCGAAGTTTGACTTAAATGCGGTAACTGACATTATTTCGCATAATACAATCTTGCGTCAATCGGTTTTTGATGCAAACAATAATGTTGACTTTTGGCGATGGGTAAAGGCTAACCAAAAACAGATTGCATCGGTTGACAAGTTCAATGCGATTCCTTTGCTTGACAAGGACAACGCACTTATCAATAGTGCTATGCTTTATATCTCTGATACCTACCAGCAGGGGCAGATAGAATTGTTGGTGACTAAATATGTAAAGGTGGCGCAGTTTGTGTCTTCGTCTTACATCGAAACCGCCAATGAGAACGAGAAGGCAGAGTGGACGAAATTGTTCAGGAAACTCGGTCTTAAATCTGACAACAAGGATATTCTTTTCTCAGACATCTTGCCTAAGCTTTCAACTATTGAAACTGAGTCTTTGGATTCGGTTGTAGCGATGATGACCAAGCACCTTAAAGACCTGAAGGATAAATGGGCAGAAAGGAAATACCAAATTATGCAGTTGAGAGTTCGTACTCAATATGCTGGTTATAAGACTCTTGATCAGGTAATAATCGTCAACGTGGATGAGGATTCTGTATCTGAACCATTCAAGTACATCACTCTTGCTAACGAGGTTCATCCCGATATTCTAAAGGCAAATAAGGACTTGCTTCATGCTATCTCTGAAGAGTACGGTAATCGCAATCTCATTACCACAAAGCAAATGTGGATTGACGCAAAGGTTAAGGATTATCTTGCAAAGTTTGCTGCCGATGAGAATAGCGTTGCAGACATTCACATTCAGTTTGTACGTGAAGTAGCCAAGATACAGAGTGAGTATGACATAAATGACACACTTCGTAAGCAGATAAAGTATCTGGTCAAGTCGAATGAAACGACATACAAGTTTGCTAATGAGCTGACACTTGGAACAGAATATTCTCCAACGTGCGACTTTGAGGCAAATGGTGTGTCTGAATTGTCGTATCTTTCTGACACTTACATCTTCGAAGGTAACAAGGATATCATCAAGCAATATTTCAAGGCGGAGAACGTGCATCAGAATATGACGCGAGAGGACTTGAAGTATCTCGCAAACCGCACATTTGCTTGTTATTTCTGGTCGAAATGTTTCTCTCGTCGCTTGGTCAAATATGAATCATGGGTGGAAGATGGATGTTTCAATAACCGCGTGTGCATACCAACAGAGAATTCTGTTCAAAAGCCGGAGTTGTTGTATGCACCTCACATAGCTGGTTATGCTGTTCGTGCCAAGGTACCTCAATGGCAAGAGAAGGTTCCTTGCAAAGCTATTGTTGACTCTATTGACAATCGTGATGCTCGTGAATTATTTGAGAAGATCAACTTCTGTAAGGCTCTCTCTTTTGAAGATTGCCTTTATTACCTTGCTCGTGTTACGCATCCAAGAGAGGAAGAAACTCATTTCCGCAGTACAGTAATTAATTGGATGCTGTCTTCGCCTATTCAAGATGAGACTTTGGTTGACAACTATCGTAAAACGCCAACTGCAGAATGGCGTAATGGTAAGGGGCAGAAGAAGCATATTACGGAACTTTATGCTATCCATCCAGATGCGACACAGGAAAGGAATATCTTCCGTGGCGATGAGTTTGTTATGCAGACAAGTGCTTTCCCTTATGATACAGATTCGTTTGTCAAGGTCTGCAACATGCTGAAGATAAAATGTCTGACAAGTTCTGATTTTGTGGCAACACCTATAGGCAAACAAGATGAAACAGCTGATATGGTTGCCATACTCAGACCTGGTCTGCTTATCTTGTCGGCTATCGAGAACCCAGATCGATTCCAAGAACTCTACGAACGCTATAATACAAAGCTGTCGCAGTATCATTTTGTTGTATGTGAAAAGATAGACCTCGGTTATGACACTATACATAATGATGTGGAGCGTATCTATAACGATGACAATCACCTTTATTATGTAAGCTCATGGAAGCATAATCGTACCTTTACAAAGTTCTGTAGTAGATTGAAGCGACTGGTAGGTTTTGACGTGTATGATAATGTATGTGAAGACGTTCTTGATGATAGCGTTTCTGTAGAAGCGTGCATCGAAAAGTATTGCTCTTCGCTTGCATACGATGAAAAGTTCCGCGCTTATCTTAGATCGTTGGATTTGACCATCAATGTTGAGCCAGAGGAAGAAGAACCTATCGAAACAGAAAACGATTACTATAGTAATGCTACGAATGAACCAACAGATTCTGCTACAGAAGCAACTACAGAGACATCAACAGAAAATCAGCACGTTGACGATACGGGAACTATTCGCGAGGATGACAAGCCTGGTGCACCAAATAAAGATGTAACGTCAAGACCTGTTAACGAACTTGAAGTTGGGGAAGAAGCAGAGACATCACCAAAAGAACCTATTCAAACCGCATCGCAGCAGCCAACTTCTGACTCTCGTCCACAACAGCAGTCGCAACAAACTGAATCACCAGTTGGTCAAACAACGTCATCTACAGCAGAAGAAGAGTCGGAAGATGACCTTGGTCAGTATGACACATATGAACAGGTTGATGAAGAGGATATTGAAGACTACGATGACACAGATGACACAGACGATGTAGAAGCTGACGTTGATGAAGATGTTTACACAACGGATAATGCCAGCACAACGTCTTCTAATACTCATACATCTAACACGTCTCGCGCTTCATCAAACATGCCTCATAAGGATTATGATCCTGACCGTAATGGGTACATGGGGTCTGTTGACAAGGACAAAGATTATCAGCCAGTCGGAGAGAGACCTTACAAGCCTCGTACTCGTAAGCATCTGAAGAACTTCACCAACGAGGAAGTTGAACGTCTCCGTTCGCATGGTATACCTCTCGAACTTGAGTCATTACCGCCAACAAGGGAAGAAATCGACATCTTGGCTCAATGTAATGTCAAGCCAGAGCAGATTGCCGACACGAATTACCTTGCTCAGTTACGTCTTTACCAGAACCTGACGAAAGAGATGCATGAAGAGCCAGAGGAGTCAATGGAAGAGTTCGTGCATAATGCAAGTGATGTCACCGTTCACAAACTGAAAGATGGCAGATACATTCACACTTGTAGTGCGGCTCGTGGTGTGATGTACGCTTCTCCTTCTGTGTGGAATAAGATGGTTGATGACAAATGGAAGATTTGTGTTTATCTTGATGGACAAGGCAAAAACTTCCATTACATTAACAACGCAGAAGAATTTCTGAAACTCGTAGAAAAGGACGATGTGGTCATCAAGATTACCGGCAGGGAGAAGGTGGATGTAGTTAAGACTCTCTACGGCGGATTGCTTGAAGGTGCCAAGGGTACTGTATATACCTTGATACGTGTAGCTGCGCGTACAAATATGGATGCCGTATTCGCCCACTATGTTGGCGCTATGGCAGAATCTGAGGATGGTAACGATGATTACAACGATAACGAGTATTGATTATGATTGACAATATCAGGCTTTCTAACTATAAGGCATTCTTCGCAGACCAAGTGAAGGAGGCAATTGAAGAGCAACAAAAAATAAACCACTCGCAGATGCGAAACTTGTTCAAAACAGGCGAGTTATCTCTTGCTTATGTAGATTCCATTCAGCATGAGACAGGTATGATTATCCTTAAATGCCCTCGTCGTATGGCTCCACGCTTGAAAGTTCTGAAGGGCGTGTGCATAATTAAGAAAGGTGCTAAGCAAGCATTAGGTGAGCACGTTACGGAGTGGATCTGCCGTTGGGAGGAATTCGTTGACAATAAGGATTTTCATTCTCCTGGTTCTGACATGACTCCCATGTACTATGTTCATACTGGTGATTCCAACTATGACTATGTTGCATGCTCTGGATTCAGTTTTAAGTTGTACGATATCTTGTCAAAGGCGTTGGCTGATGGCAAAAGTCTTTCGCTTATCGTCCATAATCCATTTCCTCCTGTAGAGTATTTCCGCAACCTTGCCAGCTACATGGATGCATTCTCTTCAAACGAGGAATTGAACCTTGAACCGACTATAGATTATGAGGAATGGACACCCGAGGAACTTGCGTTTGATGAACAGAAGCCAACAGGAATTTCTGACACAATCATAGACACGCTCGCTAATGAACATTGTTGTATCGTACAAGGTCCTCCGGGAACTGGTAAGAGTTACACCATCGCTTCTGTGATTTCATCGTATCTTGATGCTGGCAAAACCGTCTGCGTCACCACCATGGCGAACAAGGGCCTTATCGAGTTGATAAAGCAGAAGCCTTTGCAGAAGTATGTGAAGGGAGGTCGTGTCAGCAAGACAAATCTCTCTATTGACGAACACAAACAGGTGTCTGGTGTGTAAAAGCTTCCTCTGTTGACTTACAAGTTCCGGGTGGCGAAATGCTTTGTGCCACGAACTATCAGCTGTCAAGCGTTTTTAGCGAGCAGAAGATGACCCTGTATGAATTACCACAATACGATTTGGTAGTCATAGAAAAGGCTTCTCAGGCATTCCTGACAGCTATTATTGCATTCAAGCAGTTAGGTGTTGACTGCATGATCGTGGGTGACCCAATGCAGTTGCCGCCTATCGTAAAACTCAATAATCCTCAGTACAATTCGTGGAATGTTTCAACGCAGGTAGAAGGATTGAAAACGATGGCTTTAGGTTCGCAGATTAAGTCGTACCGTATCGTCACCACATTCCGTCTAACCAGACGTTCGGCAGCACTCACAAAATATTTCTATGGCAACCGCTTTGTGTCTGTAAAGAAAGAATACCTTGACTTTACTGATGCAAACAGCCCTCTTTTCCCATCCGAGGGCGGTGTACTATACCATTGCACAAATGATGCTCGAAATGGCGTGTATTCTGATAAAGCAGATGCAATAATCCGTAATGTGATTGACACGATGGAGAAGTGTTATCCAATGCGATCGCTGGCGGTTATCACTCCATTCCGCGATTCGGTAAAAGAACTGCAAAAACGATTCTGTACGTCAGACATTGAATTGGACATCACTATTGAAACCATCGACCGAATCCAAGGTATGACAGTTGATTACGCTGTGCTCTATGTTCCTGGACGCAACCCAGGATTCGCACTTGAAGACCGTCGTTTCAATGTGGCTACCAGCCGTTCGCTCAGCACAACGCTCATCATTTCTGACATTCCTTTGAACGAGTTCCATACCGTTTCGCCAACAGTCATACGATTCGTTGACAATTGCGATAAGTATGATGGTGATACGCGAGTAATCTCAAACGATAGACTTGAAACTACACCAATCGCAGAACCTAGCCCACATGTAGAGGAATCTCCAAAACAAGAATTTGCAAATTCTTCTATTGGCGTGAAGGTTGTCGGTAAGATAGACCTGTCGAAATTTGAGTGCAAAAAGAAGGAACTGAGTTCAGACAAGAAGAACTACTACATCGTCGACACAAATGTCTTTGTAAATTGTCCAGACATTATCAGAAAAATCGATAAGAAGTACCCTGTCATTCTGTCTGCTAAGGTAACTGATGAACTCGATAAGATGAAGATAAAGTTGAGCGATGAGGGCAAACGTAATGCAGAAAAAGCACTCCGTAACCTCAACAGCGAAACTCAACATGAGATTATCTATGAGTTTGCCGACACGTCTCTTTTACCAGAAGATTTTGATAAGCGCTCACCAGACAATATGATTGTTTCCGTAGCGTTGAAATATAAAGATCAAAATCCAATCATGTTAACGTCTGATAATGGATTACAACTCAAATCAAAAATTTTAGGATTCAAGACTCTTTCCTTGAAATCATTTCTTAAACGATAATTTTTGGGTGTAATAAAGGGTGCAAATCGCATAACTCGCTGATTTACACCCTTGTTTGCGGAGAGAGAGGGATTCGAACCCCCGGTACCTCTCGGTACGACGGTTTTCAAGACCGTTGTAATCGACCACTCTACCATCTCTCCAATGTGGAAAAGACTTCATGTGTTGGACAATTTTATATGTTGTTGTCTATTCTCTATTATATCAGAGAAACTTGCTTTCATGAAGTGAGTGCAAAGGTAAAAGAATTATTTTAGAAGACCAAATATTTTATTCTTTTTTTGTTTGAAATGTGATAAAGTAAGGGGGACGAAGTAAAGAGACATAAATAAAGAGGCAAAAGAGGAGTTATAATATGTTCATTGGATACAAAGAACCCTTCGCTTTGTTGGGTTTAAAGGTTAAAGTATTCTTAAAAACAGTACATAATGTCGATCTTTATATTTCTGTTTATTTTCCTCGCCTTAAAATGTAGATTCCCAAAATCATCATGACAAGATAATCCACATTCTAAGGCGAGGTTGAGTTTTCTAATGAGTTTCTTTAGTAACAGCTGTTTTAGTTTATACGTTCTTGTTTTATTAGTCTAAATTTCGATATATCTTCAGTTGCATGGAAATTTGCAAAACTTAAAAGTCTATCTTTGCCGTTTTCAAATCGTATGCTTTAGCCGTGAGTCTGCCTTTACCTTTGACAACGACCATACATTTTCCGAAAAAGGCTTTTCGTTTGTTGTCCTTGAAACGCTCGGTAGAGAATTGGCTTCCGTTGTCTACCCCCTCTATTGCTCCGTTGTCGGTTTCAAAAAAGAGTTGATTTTCGGCCCATGGGCAAAGGTTACCGTCTTTGTCCACTATTTCAGCATTGATAAACGTAAGCGATTCTTGGTTTGACATCGTGGCATTTGCAGCTCCTACGTCCCCACGCTGGCCGGCGTAGTCTATTGAGAGTCTGATATGGTTGGGAGCACCGGCCGTCTTAATCACCTGGCTGCGGACATCTTTTCCATTCTTTCGTGCAATCACTTTCACTTCGCCCGGTTCAAAGGTCACTCTCCACATTACATGATATTGATGTGAATCTTTTTTCCGGCGAATTCCCTGACTTTTGCCATTGACAAAGAGTTCCACCTCGTCAGCGTTGTTGTAGTAGCACCATAGGTCGATTTTCTGACCGGGCAGCCAGTTCCAATGTGGGAAGAGATGGAGCACCGGTTTGGAAGACCATTCGCTTTGATACATATAGTAGATGTCTTTCGGGAAGCCTGCCAGATCGATGATTCCGAAGTAGCTGCTGCGTGCCGGGAAACCGTAGGGGGTAGGTTCGCCGATATAATCCCATCCCGTCCAGATAAATTGGCCGGCACAATAAGGAGTGTGTTTGACAATATCCCATGTTGCTTCATGTGTACTGCTCCATGGAGCATGCGTATTGTCGTAGGCCGAGCACATCATGGAAGGATCGGTGAACATTTTGTCCCAACGCTCGGGGGCAACGAATACACTATCGGAAGGCATCTTGTAGTAGCCACGTGTCTGTAATGCTGACACGCTCTCTGTCATGAGGAAAGGCTTGCCGGGAAAATTTCGGGGCACATCTTTCACCCACTGGCGATGGTAATTGAAGCCGATGATGTCGAGTGCTCCGCTCTTAAACAAATGATTGTTGGGATCAGGTTCATTGCATCCGGCAGTAATAGGGCGGGTCGAATCTAACCGTCTGATGATATCTGTCAGGTGTTTTGTCAGTATCGAGTTGGGTGTCATCTCCTTACCATGCGCCAAAGTCGACGCGTCATGGCCTGCATTGAGGATAAGATTGGCCTGTTCAAGCGTAAGTTCATCCGCTCCGGCACCGCTCCATTGTTCAAGCACCTCATTGCCGATCGACCACATCATGACACTCGGATGGTTGCGGTCGCGCAGCACGAGGTCGGAGAGATCACGCTCATGCCACTCGTCGAAGAAACGGGCATAATCATTTTTGGTCTTTTTACGACGCCACATGTCGAAACTCTCATCCATGACGATGAATCCCATCGTGTCGCACATATTCAACAGTTCCGGTGCCGGAGGATTGTGACTGCAACGGATGGCATTGCATCCCATGTCTTTCAACTTTACCAACTGTCGGTGGAGCGCATCTTCGTTGAGGGCTGCTCCCAGGCATCCGAGGTCGTGGTGGTCACAAACACCGTTGATTTTCAAATTCTTTCCATTCAGCCAAAAACCGGTTTTGCTGTCAAACTTGAAATCGCGGAAGCCCGTAATGGTGAGCACCTTGTCAACAACTTGATTGTTTAAAATCACTTCCGACTTGACCGTGTAGACGTATGGCCGTTCTACCGACCACAGTTGCGGACGCTTTACCTTCAACAGTTGTTGCGGACTTCCGGTCATCATGGAAGCCACCACCTTTCCTGCAGCATCCATGACGGTATTGCGGTAGGCCGGCTTCTCTCCTTTGATAGCCTCATCGGCCATCTGTATAGCCACGTTGAGCTCACCCTTGGGTGTCGTCACCACATGCGTACCCCAATGGGCTATGTGCATCCGATGGGTAGTGGTAAACCATGTGTGGCGATAGATGCCACATCCGCTATACCAACGCGAATTGGGTTGGTCGCTGTTGTCTACCTTGACGGCCACCACATTCTCGCCACCCTTATTAATATAAGGTGTAACATCATACTCGAAAGAACTGTAACCGTATGGCCTGTGGCCCACCTCATGTCCGTTTACATAGACGGTGGAATTCATATAGACGCCGTCAAACTCCAGAAAATATCGCATGTCCGGGTGGCTGTTTTCCACGTTGAAATGTTTGCGATACCACCCGATGCCTCCCGGCAAGGCACCGCCTCCCGCCCCCGAAGGATTGGCATCAGAGAAGTCGCCTTCGATAGCCCAGTCATGGGGCAGGTTTAACCGTCGCCACGAGGTGTCGTCATAATCCGGTGAAGCCATTTTGGCATCGTTGCCTAACACGAAAAGCCAGTCGCTGTCAAACAACCGGCGTTCTCTTGCTGTTGCACTCACGAGGCACAACAGCAAGAGAAAAACAGAGAGAGATTTCTTCATTATTTAAGTTTTACGATGATTTCCTTACCCGAATATTGAACGATTTGGCCCTTCACGCCATCGAGATCAAGGTCTTTGGAAGCAACTCCCGGCTTACGGTAAACTATCTTGAAGCGACGGCTTTTCAACATCCCATCAAATTCTCCTTTCCGGTTGCCTATCGTCAATTTTTTGGCCTTGTCGTCATAGCCAAACTCTATTGTGGCATATTTACCCTTCTCATAGTTATAGTTGGTGCCCTCATCCTCATAGAGTGTGAATCCGCCATCCTTGCCGGCATAGATATAGAGCGTTATCAGCTCTGCCGGCTTTTCGTCGCTCCATTGCATTTCCGGGCCAAAAGGAATGATGGCACCTGCCGGAACAAACACGGGAATCTTCTCAAATGGTGCGTCGGCTGTAATGGTCTGCCCACCTTGATAATACTTGTTGGTGTAGAGGTCGTACCAGCCGGTTTGTTTGGGGAGATAGACCTGTCGGGTGCGCGCTTTGTATTCGCCCACCGGGCAAGCCATGAAGGCCGGCCCGAACATCCATTGGTTCTTGATGTTGTAGACATTGTTGTCGCCATTGAAGTCCATCACCAATGGGCGCATCATGGTGTAGTCCTTCAAATGCACCGCACCGGCCATGCTGTAAAGATAAGGCATCATACGGTAGCGCAGCTTGTCGTATGCGACGATGGTCTTATAGGCCGGGTGATTGTCGGGTGCAATGTTCCACACTTCGCGCAAAGGCCATTGTCCATGAGCACGATAGAGGGGGATAAAGCACCCGAACTGGTTCCAGCGGGTTTGCAACTCGCGCCATTCTTTCAGGTCTTCGTTTTCCTCTCCCGTTTTGTCAAAGAGCTGTTGGGCAGCCACATAGCGGTTTTCCACACAGAAACCTCCCTGATCCATGCCCCAGAAAGGCAAGCCACTGATAGAATAGTTCATGCCCGCAGTCATCTGAGCCCGCATGTCCTCCCACCGTGTGGCGATATCACCGCTCCAAGTGGCCGTACTGAAACGCTGTTCCCCGGCAAATCCGCTTCGGGTGAGCAGGAATACGCGCCGGTTGGGATTCACCGATCGTTGCCCGTTATAGATGGCATCGGCATTCACGATGGAGTAGGCGTTGAAATATTCGGTGCTCGTGCCGAGTGCCGTAGGGCCGGAGAGTTTTTTGCGATACCACATCGGTGTGCAGTCGCGCACATTGGGTTCGCTGGCATCCATCCACCAGGCATCAATGCCATATTTATATTTCGAGTAGAGATTCTCATCCATTTGCCTCCAAAACATCTTGCGTGCACCGGCATCGTAGGCATCGTAAAAAGAGCCCATGTAGCCCAGCCAGTCGTAGATGGAGTCTTTCACGGCTTGATGATACATCCATCCGTTGGCATCGAGTTCCTTGTAGTTTTTCACCGTACAGTAGAATTTGGGCCATACGGAAATCATGAAGCGCCCGTGCATGGCATGGATACTGTCGAGCATGGCCTGCGGATAGGGGTAGCGAGAGGCCTCAAACGTGTGGTCGCCCCACGAATCGAGCTTCCAGTAGTTCCAGTCCTGCACGATGTTGTCCACCGGAATGCGACGCTTACGGAATTCGCTCAGGGTCGACTCTATCTCCTGACTGCTCGTATAGCGTTCCCGGCTTTGCCAGAAGCCGAGCGTCCACTTCGGGAAAACCTGTGCCTTGCCGGTCAATGTGCGGTAGCCCGCAATTACCCCGTCTATACTTTTACCGGCAATGAAGTAGTAGTCCATGTCCTTGCTCATTTCGCTCCAGATGCTCAGTTTGCCCTGTTCCTCCTCGCTCTGTGGGACGGCAGCCCTCAGTCCGCAATAGCTCACGTCGCCATCGGGATACCAGTCGATGAGGATTTTAGTCTTGATACCTCTCTTCAAAGGGGCCGTGAACTTATAACTATTGGGATTCCAAGCTGTGCGCCAACGCTCCGGCACCACTTCTTTGCCATCGATATACACTTTCATGTAACCGGCATAATAGAGGATGAACCGATAAAGGTTATCAACGGGAGCTTCGAGATAGCCTTCGTAAGTCACGTGCGAGCCGTTCAGTTTGAAGCCTGCCGGCAGGTTGCCCACTCCGATGTCCTTACTGCTTCCGATGGCCAGTTGGGGCAGGGCAAACTCATAGTAGATGCTGTCTTCTCCCCGCACCACCTTGTGGCCGTCTTTGGCAATATACGTTCCCGTGAGGCTCCCTTTCTTCCCATCCTTGTCATAAAGGGTGAAAGCGCGGTTCAGCTGCATATAGTCGTTTGGATTGCCGAAGCGGCAATAGCTGTAGCTGTCCCACAGAATGCCGTAATTCTTGTTGCTGATAACGAAAGGTACGCTCACTTTTGTGTTGTATTGGAAGAGGTCTTCGTTCTTTCCTTTCATGTTCAGCTCTTCGCTTTGATGCTGTCCGAGTCCGTAGAAAGCCTCATCGGAAGGGCTGTCGAACAGCGCATGCCACGTCCACCCATGTTTTTGGTCTTCGGTCAGTTTGCCATCCACGCCGATTTCCCGTTCCGGAACGGTGAAGGGCTTGAAAGTCTTGCCTTTATCAGCTGTCTCTGCCAACAGCAACCGACCGTCTCCGTCATAGAAAGAGATGCGCCCCGTAGTCCCGTCCACCATGGCCTTCATGCCGTCTGTCTGCACAGTGATTAGGTTTTCTTGTTTCGAGACCTTGAATTTGGGCTGTGCCGTTTGAGGAACGATAATCAGACTTTGCTTGTCGGGAAAAGTCTGTTCGGCTGTCGCCTGCACCCGGATGATGCGGTTGTCCACCACCTGCAACCTGATGATATGCGGCCCGAAGTCCTTATGGTGGGTCAGAGGGATGGTGACATAATTGCCATTAGTGACATAACTTGCCGCGGAAGCCATTGTCGCCCCGGCAAAGAGAAGTGTCGATAAGAATGTTTTTAAGACTTTCATATAGTGACTTAGTATTGAGTTTCTCGTGATGGAAGTATCATGTTGTCCGGCATCAGATAGGGCCATAGAGCTTCTTGTATGGGCATACAGCTTTGCCATGATACTTATTTTCCCTGCCCGGAACGTTTCGGTCAGGGCGTTTTAGTAGAGTAGGGGAAGCGTGCTGACTGTCGGTCGGTGGATTCCCGACTCTCTTTGGTGTCTGGCTTGCTCCCTCCTGTTGCAGCATTTGGTTTTGCTCGGATAGGAAAGATATTCAACTCTTCTCCGAGCTCTCCCTTATCTTCAGTATCATCGGCACCACCTCTTGGTATATCTTGGGGTCGCCGTTGATATTTCTCATCAGCAATTCGCAGGCTTTCATTCCCTGTTCGTGGGCCTGATCCATGATGGCCGACAGGCGGGGGGTGACAAAGGCGGCCGTGTCTCCATCGGTGAAACCGATGATGGCAACGTCATCGGGGATGCGCAGGCTTGCCGCCTTGATGGCATCGAAAGCAGCGTAGGTGAGGATGTCGTTGAAAGCCAGAATGGCATCCGGCCGTTCCTCCCGTTGCAGCAGGTCGAGTGTGGACTTGCGAGCCACTTCAAAGTCTATTTTGCCGCACACCACCAGCGATCGGTCTATGGCGATACGGTTTTCGCGCAATGCTTCCAGATAGCCGTGTTTGCGGCGGCGCACCATGTCGAGATGGTTGGGGCCGCCGATAAATGCGATTCTCCGTGCCCCCTTGTCTATGAGGTGTTGGGTGGCTTCCTGTGCAGCCACATCACCGTTGGCTACCACTTGGGAAAACAACTCCGGCAGGCAGGTGCGGGCAAAGAACACGAGGGGTATTCCCATTTTGTGCAGTTCGCGGAAGTGGCTGTAGTCCACTGTGTCCTGTGCCAGGCAGGCTATGATACCCTCCACGTGCATGTCAAGGAAGTTGTCAAGCAACAGTGACTCCCGTTCATGGCTCTCATGGCTGTTGGCACTTATCACCGAGTAGCCAGCCCGGGTAGCATAATCTTCTATGCCGTCGAGAACAGCAGCGTAATAGTGGGTCACCAGATTGGGCACAATGACCCCTATCACGCGGGGCGCCTCCTTGCGCAAACTCTGTGCAAAAGGATTGGGGCGATAATTTAACTCTTTGGCCAGAGCTTGAATCTTCGTTTTCAGCTCTTCGCCCACCTCGTGGCTGTTTCTGAGCGCGCGCGACACCGTCGCAATACTCACTCCAAGTCGATCGGCCAAATCCTTTAAGGAGGTTCTCCGCTGTTTCATCTGATAATTAACAATTTGCCAGTTAGTGACTACAAAGTTAATAGTTTTTTTTGAAAGCGCAAACGTTTACGTTAAATTTTCACATAGAAGTGAACTATGGGTATAGAAATTACACTATCTTTGCATGCAGAAAGGGTGGTGTTGTCATCCGGCAATTTGAAAGACGGAAGATTCCAACCATTTCCACTGCTTTTAGTTGATACGAACATTGAGTAATGAATAGTTGATAATAAGTTAGTTAGAAAATGAGAGGCCTATGCTTGTCGTGAGACAGACATAGGCTTTATTGTTTTCCTGCCGGCAAAGGGTGTTTACCCACCTTGTCCTTGTGGGAAACTTCAAGAGCGTATCATCTTTCAAGCGGCATTCGCACAATTCGTTCAATTCGCCGAAGAATATAGATGTCGGCGAATTTTCCGAATGGAGCGAATGATTCATTCAAACCTCATTCTCATCAGTCGTTGGGAAATGCCGGGATAAAACGGTGGAGTGCAAATGGTCTCTTTTTCAAAAGCCGGCATCTTGCTTGGGCAACATGACCGTCACTTGATGGCCACATTGTCTAAACGCGGTTTGAGCAGCTTTTCCAAACTGCCCTTTCGGCTCTTGATGTTCCCGTGCCAGATGTATTTCTTCCCTCCCGTCGTGATTTCGATGTCTATTCTTTGCCGATCGTCATAAATCTTGTAGACAGCGTCCTTGTTTTTGAAACTCAGCGCCATTTCATTCGGATGATAAGTGAAGTCGGGAGCCTGATATTCGGTTTCGAGCGGATAGTAAAACTCTACGGTATTGTCGGCCTTCAGCACTGTGTAATAGAGAGTTCCATCATTTAGAGAGAATAGTATAATATCTTTGTTCCCTTTGTCCACATGGAATGAGAGTACCTTCCTAAGACCTTCCTCCTCAAGGTCGATGGTCAATTCTGTGGTCTTTTTCATCTCCTTGCCGTCCCACTTTTGCTCCGTGTATTTTTCAAAAGGCCTGTCCCGCTGATCGTACTCGCATATTTCCACCGCCTTCGGCAGGTTGTTTTCCACGACAAATGTGGTGAACTCATGCCAGCAGCAGCCATCCTTGACCATCGTGTGAAGTGTCCGGTGCTCGGCATCTACACCGAACATGCCACAATAGTCCTCGGCCAGACTCGAAAATTCCGGACTGTAGCAGAATCCCTTGTCAGTTGCCAGATAGATCGAAAACGAAGGCCCGTTATAGCAACTGTTTTGCCCGTTCATGAGGGCGAAGTCTTTTTTGCCGTCGAAATTGTAATCTTCATAGAGTATGGTGCTGAACTCTCCGTATGGCCGTTCCGAGATATTGGCCACAAGCTTGCCGTCGTGGAGGTCACATAGGAGAGCGTCCGCATCTACGCCGAAGAGTTCCTTGTTGCTTTTTTTGTCGTAGATGGTCACACTCCCCGGGCTGGTCACCTCCGATGTATCGGAAATATATACTTTACCGTAATATTTATCGGAGAAGCCTTCGACCTTGAAAGAGACTTGACTAAGGGCCGATACGCCCCAACAAATAAGGGGCAGGAGTAGAAATATCTTTTTTTTCATCATTGTGAGTCGCAGTTTAAAGGATGTCATACGGTTTGTTTCGTTCGTCTCACCGGTAATTTGATAACGCTTTGTGTGCGTGGATATTACCCACCTCCACGGCTAAATAGCTTTCTTTGCCAGTAGTTTCATTTCATCTATCTTACTCCCGTTCCACATAAACCGTGGGGAAAGGCGTGTCATCGGATGCCCCATACCAAGAATACCGACAGTATATATCTCCCAAACCGGACAGATGACCACAAAGTTCCGAATAATCCATAGCTTTGATGCTGTCCATATCAGCTTTATTGGTAAATCGCACATCGAATCCCAACCAGCGTTTTTGGACCTGCTCCTCGCGCAGCAAGTCAATGCAGCGGTTCACAAACTGCTTCATCACAAGGGTGTCGGTAGCTTCGTAGTAGACCACGAAATGCAAGTAGTTGATGTCCCCGGTTTCATCAGCGGGCAGTGCTACCGCATAGCGTTCGCCCGCCTTGAAAAGACGCTTCTTCAAGGCCTCGCTCTTCTTATATCCATCACGGATGTTGGCATAAGTGTCATAGAAGGGACCATATTGGGTGCACTGCATTCTGGCAGTAAATTCCGAGTGTCCCATAGGATAGAAACTGAGAAACTCATAGGTGCCACCATCACAGAAATGAGGAGTATGCAGGCTCGTCCAATAGACGAGATAGTCACCAAAGGGATATTCCCACACAAACTGCTCACGGCTATACCGTTCCTCCAAGTAGCTGTGGATCTGACGCTTCATGTCCTTCCACTCGTATAACCTGAGTAAGAAAAAAGCTCCGACAGACATAGCCAAAAGACCTGATATGATTAGTATTTTCTTCATATTATTGAGTTAATACAGATTCTATATTGTTTATTCTTGCAAAAGCAAGTCAGTCGTTATCGTCTATGTTGACAGCCCGGCGGATGAATTCCACCTCCGCGCTGCCGTTTCTGTAGACTTTGAAAAAGAGTGTGCCGTAGACGAACGACCGCACAAGCCGGTCATTCCACATCGCGGGTGTCCACTCCGGCATGTCGCCCAGCAGGCGGAAGGCTTCAGCTTCGAAGCCTTCTGTGGCATCGGCTGCCACCTCTATGTTGGAGATGCTGCCGTCTTTCTCCACCATGAACACCACATCTATCTTGGCGCTGATGCCCATTTCCAGCTCCGCCTTGGGGTAATGCACCTGCTCGGTCAGATATTCCGACAGAGCCGCTTCACCTCCCGCGAACTGCGGCTGTTGGTCTGTCCAGCGGTCATACGACTCGTCGCCGTCGGCTCCCTTTGTCGGCGGGGCACTGCTGAACTTGGCAATTATGAAGCCATTGCCCCGTTTTTCCACTTTCACATAGTGGTCTCCATCAACGCCTGAGGTCTGCGAGTGGATGCCATACCATCCGCTTTTCCGGGTGACATATACCTCGTATTGAGGTTTCCATCCATTTTTCGGGGTGGCGTTGAACACTAAATCGTCTATCAAATTGTTGTTCAAATACAGATGTCTGCCTACTTCGGCCCAGTATTTCTTGTCAACGAAGTGGCGGATGAGGTAGCGCTGGTAGGCCGGTGCATCCAAGTCAATGGTCAGTTTGGTGGAGAGATAAGAGCGATAGAAGTCCTCGATAAAGGTCACCGCATGTTTGTGTTGCTTCGGTATATGTATCACGTGGTGGTAGAAGATGGTGTCGGAGGCCGTTTGCCCCAGATCTATAGGAGTGATGTAGCCAATTTTGCGACGGCCGTCCTTGTCGGTCACCATGCGCACGGGGATGCGTTCCCATCCTGATTCACCACCGGTTTTGAAGCACACCATATACCAGCCGCCCTTCAATGGCACCACGCGCAGAGTCTTCTGGAAGTTACGGGGCACTTCTTGCGCCCGGATGGTTGCGTCGTAGTCGCCATCTGTCATCAGTATATTGTCTATCGCGGTTTCCGTGAGGTGGGTGGCATTCAGTTGCTCCCACCCGTCTTCACTCGAAACAGAGCCGTTGTTGCCCTTCACGTAGTATTCGCGGATAATCCGCATGTCGGCCGCCGTGTCGATTGCCGTTGTGTCTTGAGCGATTGCGAGACTGTCGCCGGAAGTCTCCGAAGTGTTGAAACCACGACCGTGTCCGCGCAGCCAAAAGAAAAGGATAGCCCCAAGTGCAAGGCTCAAGAGGACTGAAAAGAGAATGATACGTTTTCTGTTCATATTTATGATGTTTGTTTTTATCTGTCGGTTATTGGGAAATCCTCTTCGGAGAAACCGGGAGTGTATATCACATGAAAGTGTTCTCCGCATTCGACATTGGCCTCAACCGGTTATTTCAACTTATCATTGAAGTCACCGATGACACCTTCGTCCATCTCCCGTCTGTCTATCATCACGATTCCCATCTCTCCGTTTATCTTGTTTTAGCATTGTCGGTGCGTTTCTTCGACCGCCTTTTGGGGTGATGCTTGTCATGGTCGTATTTGACGACCCACACAAACAAGGCGACTGTGACAATCAGGAGGGGCCAAGCCCACCATTCTGTGCAGCAGAACGCTTCTTTCGTGGTGGTTACAAGTTCGCCGAAGCTGTGCCCGTCTAACAGAAAATTCACGAAAAGCAATCCAAAGAAAGCTCCCATAGCATTGATGGAAACCGAAGCCATGAGCTTCAATTTGTCGTTCCACGAAGCATCCTTCCCTCCCTTCTTCTCATACTCAAGCAGGAAAACAGAATAAATGGCCGGCATCAAGATAAAATAGACTCCTACGCCTTTGAGATGGCGGGACAAGTGGGCATGCTGAAAGACCGCATAGACAAACTCATTTTCTCTATTTAAAATCAGTATCAGGAAAAGCAGTCCGTAGGCCATCAACAATCCGAGCATATATCTCAACGCACTGTTGCGCATCCTGTTCAAGCATTGCTTTTTATAGACAAGCAGAATGACGGCACTTGCGCCTGCCAACAGGAAGAATATAAGTTGATATATAATAAGTGTCGCGACAGTATTCATGGTGTCATTAAATATAATATTCGGCGGCATCGACCAGACCGGCGCGCAGGGCATACTTGGTAGCCTCATGCACCGTGTTGACGCCTAACTTGCGAAAGATGTTCTTCCGGTGCGTGTTGACCGTATGGAAACTGGAGAAGCGGCGCTCGGCAATCTCGCGCGTGGTGAAACCCAGTGCTATCTCCTTCAGCACCTCCGTTTCGGTTTTGGTCAGTTTCACGCGCTCCTCTTCTTCATTCTGTCGAGGTGCAAGCAGCATCTCCGTCATTCGCCGGCAGATGAATCGTTCGCCACGAATGGCACACTCGATGCCCTCCCGGATTTCTTCGAGAGACGACTCTTTGAGCAAAATGCCGAACTGGCGGCTGCTGGCAACCAATCGGCGGACAAAATCAAGACTGAGGTCTTCGCTGAAAAGAAGCCAGCGCGTCTGTCGGAAACGCTCACCGAGAATGAGGAGTTCTTCGACGTCGTTGATGTCGAAAAGCGTGTAGTCGAGCATCACCACGGCATCATCATCGGCCTTGAGTGCCTCCATCAGTTCCGCCTTGTCTTCGGTGTATTTAGACTCGGTTCCCGTGATGGCGCTCACCACATAGATGAGGCCGGCCCGGGTGATGTCTTGTTTGTCTGCCAACAGAATCTTCATGTTTGCCTATAATTTGTTTGCAAATGTATTAAATAAATCCGTAATCAAGAAAAGATGTCATGAATTTTACGATGGTTTTCTGTCGGAAAGTCGCAATGCCGGTTGCAGCTTACCTTTAGGACAGTAGATGTTTGATGAGGGAGAAGCATACACGCATTGGCTACACGCTGACAATGATCGGTGAAAGTCTACTCCGCAAGATGCAGAAAGATAGCGAATAATATTAACAAAAACACATCCGCAAAAACTCTCCAACCAGAACGGAAAACCGATTTTAAACTGCCGATAAAGCCCCTCGATTATCCCATTCGGGCTCTTCGAGCTTGCGAAAGAGCCACAGTTGAAAGCTGAAAGGGCCATAGTTGCACTGCAACTGTGGCCCTTTTGCAAGCCCATTTGGGCCCTTTCAGGTTCATTTTCGAGTCCAAATTCATGTCAATAAAATCCAAATGGCTGATTGCCAGAGCTTTGTAAATATCGCCAAAATTCGCTTATTTGCGCCAAGTGGGTTGTCGGTTGCAAATATCGCAATCTCAGAGGCCGAAAATGAATAAATAGTTTGACAATCATCTATATGGGATCCCCCTTGCAAAACATCGACAAAACCAAGTTTTGTGGTAAAAACGAAAGCAACGAAAAGGGCTGAAATCCAAGCGAGGATTTTAGCCCTTAACTTTTATATGAAGAAAAAGTTTGCCTGGCAGCAATAACTTTTTATGTGAGCGGTAAAACCTCCTGCCTGACGGCCATTGCAAGCCAAAGAGCGGGTGGCAAACTCTTATAAAAAGGGGATGGGAAACTTTAGATACTTACGCCTTTGACAAGTGGATGACAACAGGCTTTTCATTCCAGTTCGCGTATTTCTTTTTTAAAGGTTTGTATCCTTTTTTTCTAATGATATTTTTACCCCAGGATACCCTAGAAAACCTCCAAATGTCATTTGAGTTATATCAAACTGTCCTAAAGAATCTGTATATATACGATTTCCTTTTTGGCTGCCAATATAAATACATACACTATCTACAGGTAATTTATTAGAGGAATCGATAACGGTGCCTGATAAATGCAGAAGTGTATCACACGACATCAAGAATATAGATGCTGTGATTATGATTATAATCATTTTCTTCATACTAAGTTTGTCAATAAAATTAAGCTGCATGTTTTTTGAAGTTAATAACAAGGTCTTCTCCCATAGCCGCCAAGGCTCGGTTGACGGCATAAAAGAGCGTGTCCACAGTATTTTCGCAGGCCGTCTTACTCGTGGCTGTCTCCCATTGTACCTTGGCCGTAGCACACTTGAGCGGTTTTTTTATCGCCTGTCGGATAATTCCCTTTTCCAGTGTGCCGATGATGGGTTTGCAACCTCGCCCCAGTCGGGTTCTCAGTTCTTCGAGCCCTTCGGATTCTGCTTGTGTACCATATTCTTTCTAAATTCAATTTTCTTTCTCATATACCCATCTTTTTGTTTTGAAAGATTTGAGAATAATTTTTTTGTCGAATTCTTTCCCTGAAACATTTTGAAATCTAAGATATAATTTTAGAAAATGTCCATTTTTATCGTTGATAGAGTTATAAAGAAGCCCCATTTAGGATCTTCTGCTTTAATTAATAAAATGTTTTCTTTGATTTTTGTTCTAATTTGCAAGGTAGTGTGTCACTTTCTACTAATTCATAATACAGAGTGACAGGATCTACAAGTGCTTCTAATCTGTTCTTTTTATTGAGTATAAGTATAGAATTGCTCTTATTCCAAATTTCTATGGACAACATAGAAATAACAGTTTGGGCATCGGTGGAAATCGTACTACTTTTTAGCAATTGTATATCAATCGAATCGTTTTTTTCAACAGAATGTATATCATCTAAAACGTAAACGAAACGTGGGGGATAACAAGATGCTACCCCCCCCATAATAATAGTATTAAACAAAAGATTTTTTTCATTTTTTATGGCGTTAATTTCATGTATTGATCCGCCCAATATTCTATTTGCTTGCTATAGAGTCTATCGGTGGATATAAAATGGCGAAGCCACAGTCGATTAAATCCTGCAAAGTATAGTCTTTGCGATACAATAAATCCTTATCGTCAATAGTAAAGATACCCGTTCGTAGGCATTTCTCCTTGCATGCCTTGTATGTATTATAGCCTATAAATGAAAAGACCAAATACTCGGATCCGGCCAGGCATGATTCCCACGACCAGTCACGTTCTCTGTCGAAGTAGGCCAACGAGTAGGCTCGTGGTTTTATCGTATCGTTGAACACCAAACTTACACTGATGGGGAGATTTCTTTCGTGCATCGGCTGTATCGAATAGATAATTGTTGAGTCTGATGCATTGACTATTGTTATGTATTTGTGTCCTCCTTCATCCGGCCAATGGCAAGAGAGTAGGCATATCGTAACCAATGTGATTATGATATAATGATATTTTTTCATCTCCTTTTAATTTAAAATGCTATTCCAAATAGCGGTAACACAATACTGACTGCAACTCCGGCTCCTCTAAGAATTGCCGGACCTAATAAATAATCATACCATGAAGGCGTAATCTTCAAACTTTCAAGCTTTTGGATAGTATTTGAATCATGGTAATCTCTATAGGCATAGGTATTACCACCAATATTCAGAGGATTCTTAGAGAAATTCCAACCTTTTAATCCCATATTCTCTATATATTCTTTTTCTGTTTGATAGAAAGACGGTACATTACGATTGAAATACATAAAAGCGCGATAGTTTGCGTCTTGCTCGTATGGCTGCAGATTATGATTACTTCCCTTTTTTAAAGCATTCAACAAACTCGGGATTCCAACTTTCGACAAATATCCCCATCCCATAGACTGGCTCTGAAGGTAATGACCATATTCATGCTGGAAAATGGAGTTGTTCGGATCTGCTTTAAGGCTGTTACTACCAGATATGAAACTGCCGATCGTGACAGCGGCACCATCCCCCTGCCCCCAGTTGTTCCCACTCAACACTGTAGCGCCACCCCAATAATCTACATGATCAACTTGCCATGTCCAATTAGAAATATTGGAATATGTGCTTCCTATCATTGTTTGAGGGAGTTGCCATGTGAAGCGAGATATTAATTCCCGGGTTTTCCCCCAAAAACCTTTGTTGGAATCCAATGAGAATAATCCGGCATTTATCTTCAACTCATTAATGCCTGTCTTCCATCCCATCTTCAAGGGATTCTTACCTTGAAAAAGACCACGGAGAAAACCGCTGAAAAATCCCAAGAAAAACTTTCCATTTTTATCTGTATATTTTAAAGGATTGTTTATGCAATAACTGTATCGATTGAAGTTCTGCGAGAAATCGGGCACCTGCACGTATGGATCTGGACTTAGGAATCGTCCCAAGGCTGCGTCATACAGACGGGCGTTCATGTTTATCAATCCGAATTGGGTCAGATGCTCATGTCCCGTATAGCCTCTTCCAAGGAAGAGCTCAGGTTCTTCACCTGGCTCATAAACATGCTGGTTGTCCGGATTACGCAAGCGTCCCCACGCGTCATAGCTCAGCTCTTGAACCAATTTGCCGTCGGAATCAATGACATGGGTGATGCTCCCGAGATGGTCACGAAGAATGTAATACAGCTTTGATGCCTCGTTCTCCTTAATAAGAACCGCTGGTGCACTATAATAATCTCCTCCAAGATAAAGTCTTTCCTTTGTTGTCGCCGGAGTTTCTTCCCGCTCATAGCAATCTCCCAGATAGTACCGGGTGGAAACCTTGTTGCCATTCTGCAGAACGATCATTCTTGTCCTACCATAATCCCCATTATATAGAAATTCGGCTGTAAAGCCATTCTCCGAAAGCGACTTGGGACAGGAGAAGGAAGTGTATTCTACATCCTGCCCCCGGATAGGGATATTCTCCGTAGACAGGCTGACTTCAGAAACAGCATAGGGTTTCTGCGATATGCCATAACCGAAAGAGCCTATGTCGCTCTGTCCTGTAATATTGCCCTTGCTGTCATAGCTGGTGTTCTTCCCTCCAAAAGACGTTAGCCTGTTCAGTTCGTCATATTTAAAATTCTCAGAGATATTTCTCGTGTTGTCCTTGCGGGACAACAGATTAGAAGTATTGGCATCAAGCGCATAGGAGATGTCTTGATACTTCTTGCCTGGGCTTGCCCCACTTCTTCCCATCAGCAATCCAGCCGGGGTGTAGTCATACTTACGGGTAATGTTCCCCGACACAATGTTAGATGCCATGCCAAGGGAATTCAAGGTCGTTATACTATATACATTCGTAGTACCATTGAGGTTTACTCCCTTGAGACTGCCATTCACATAAACGTAATTTTCCTTGGCTATCTTCCCTGTTTGCGAAGTGTATTCTATGGAGCTGACATTGCCGTCGGCATAGATATAGTCCTTTCGCAGCCACATACCATCGGGCGTGGTCTGTTTCCATTGCGTAACCCTTCCAAAGGCATCGTAGGCAAGGGCCTTTCCCGTTCCGTTGCCTGTGGCAACCTCTACCAAGTCGTTTACAGCATTGTATTTATATGACATGGTGAACTCAGGGCATGAACTCTTGACCAGCCTGTTGTATTGGTCGTACTCGTATTGCCGGACTTTCCCGTTGGCATCAGTCTCCTTGGAAATGTTTCCGGCGGCATCATACTCATAGGATATATTTCCCATGCTTGGATCCACCAATCGTACCCGCCTCCTGTATTTGTCATACTCAAACATGGTTGTAATGTCTCCAGGTGCGGTGATAGACACAGGATTGCCATCTGGCGCAACTCGGTAGGTAATGGTACCCGCAGGGTCGGTGGCGGAGATAAGATTCCCCAACACATCGTAAGTCTGTGTCTTGGCGATACCCTTTGAGGTTGTCGTTACGCTGTTTCCTTTGTATTCATACTTGGTGACTGCCCCAGAGGCCTCTGTACACGAGGTGACTCTGTCATGGTAATCATAAGTATAAGTGTTCCAAATAGGAGGTGCGCTTTTATCGTAAGGCGCAGAAGTCCTCACCAACCGTCCATAATCGTCATATAGTTTTAACACGATCAGTTCTTTCCCATTCAAAAGGGTCTCAGTAGTATATACCTCATGATTCAAGGCATCAAAAGCACTTGCTGATTTAGGCCGACCTGTCATCTCCTGTGTTTTCTTATAAAGGCCGCCCATGCCGTCAGTCGCCCAAGCAAAAGTAATGTTTTTGCGGATATTGTCCGGATAGGTGACGGAAGTCTCACGCCCAAATGCATCGTAGGAATAGGTTGTGACACCTCCCCTGGAATCTATCATTGATGCAACGTGGCCAAGATCGTTGTAGGCAATTTGCGTGACAAGTCCCATGTAATCTGTTATCTTGGTTGGCTTGCCGTAAGAATTATACTCGTATGTTGTCGTTTGGCGGTTCGTACCGGCAAAATCTTTAACAGACGAATTGATAGTGATTCCATTGCTGTTGTAAGAAAACGCTTCTTCCTTTACCACATTGCCGTTTTTATATAGCTTTCTTTCGTTTGGCTGCCTATGAGAGTACGCAGGAATGAATAACCTTTCAGTATAGGTTTCTCCTCTTTGCGTGACGGCGGAGGTTTGATCAACGGAAAAACCAAGGTTGTAGCCATCGCCAACCGCCGAGTGGTGAGAATAGGCATAGGTCTTCTTGATACTTGTACCGTCCGAATAATCGGCATTCTCTTCTATAGGGTATCCGTAGGCGTCATACGCATAAGAAGTCGATATCGTAATATTCTTAAGCAGGTCTTTCTCCGTTTTCTTGGTAAGCAGGATCTTCAGCAGATGATTTGCCTGAGTTGTGATAGAGTACTCGTATTCCCCCTTAGTTGTCTGTGTGCTCGTACTTTCCAGGACTCCCCGTCTATAAGGATCATACGTATTGACATTGGTATGTCCCCTTTTGTCGTAAGATGTGACTTCCTCAAAGCCGCAGAATCCCAAACCCTGACGATGAATGACGGCATTCCTGTATCTATAGGAATTTCTTTCCACATTTTTCTCGTTGATGTATGTCTCTGAGGAGGCTATGACCGTCAATGGTTCATGAATGTTGACATAGGGGTACTTGGCTCCGTATCCTTTGGTGTACACTCCTCCCATGATCCCCTCCTCGTTGGCTTTAGAATACCTGTTTTTCTCTATAACCCCGAGACTGTTTGCCACGCCTGTCACCAACGTTTCCTTGCCGTAGTCGGAGGCGAAAGAATACTTGGTGGCCTTTCCCTCTTTCAGACAGACCAGCTGTGTGAAACTGTTCCTGCTGTTGATGTTGGTCGGAACGAGAATGGACTTGGTAGCAGGGAAACTGCTATAACATGTACTGCCCCCTACATTATTGTTGTTTGCCAGATAAGTAAAGAAGCCCGATGTACTATATTTGATCAAATCCGTTGTACCGTCGCTGTTGACATCCTGAATGACAAATCCGGCGTTCGCGCTGTTGTCATTGTTCGTCCCGTTGAAAGTGGACTTGTCAAACTGTCCATTGCCCTTTGAGTTGTAGACAGTCCATGTTCGGTCTGCGCCTTTAGAAGAGGGAGAGACCAATATGTCCGTCAGACCATCCCCGTTAAACTCTCCCATGAGAAGCCTGCGGTTTGCCAAAGCTGACTTGCGAAGTCCTGTATAGGATGCGATTTTCCTCGTGCCAACTATGTTAGTACCGGAAGTCTCGAATGTATATATATTAACACCATCCTCATTGATGTGGCATATATCTGTCTTTCCATCCCCGTCATAATCCATGACCAACAGCTTGTCCGAATTGTTGTCTGCCGCATCGGGATCCGTCTGTTGCACTCCCACGAAGTCTATATTGAGAGGGAAGACATGGTTCTGGTACAATATCTTGTTGTTGACAAGATCGAAGACATAGCATTTGGATGGTTTCCCCGTATCGCCAAAGGGACGGTGTACGGATACGGCAAGCACTTCCATTTTTCCGTCACCGTTGAAATCCCCCGTATAGTAGAATTTCGGCTGGATGCTCTTATCCCGGTGGGTATCCGTGTAGACCGTTGGGAAATTGTAATTTCTCGTATACAATCTTGCCAATCCTGAATATAAATTTGAACGATAGACATTAAAAGTTATCTGATCGCTATTATTGACAACATTGTCATTAATCTTAACGATATACTCTTCCTGCTTTCCCTCCAAATCGCCACATATAATATCAACAAACCCCTTTTCGGTGAGCAAATTAGGCATGGGAGAGGCAAAATTATCCTTTAATCCTGCATATAAAAAAATCTTCTCGTCGCCGCCATAGTGGTTGTCAAAGCGATTCTGCGCATGCCTGAATGCAGTTGCATGCCGATAGTGCTTCCAATAGGGGTTCTTGTTGGGCAGGACAATCAGTCCGTCGGCATCACTGTCGTAATCGAACTTTCCTTTGACAACCTTTATCATGTTAGGATTATCAGACTTGTACCACTCTAATAGCTGGGTGTCACTTTTCGTATAAGAGGTTGCGGTAAGGCCCTCGCCATAGTAGAAAGAGATGGGGTTGTAGGATTTCCCGTTTGCAGAAAAGTCCACCTTTGTAAGGAGGCTCTTGTTCTTCTCCACAGTGTATGACAATGTATAGGTACCCAGAACCTTTGCACCGAACTTGGATGTGATAGTTTTCAGCAATCTTGGTTCATACACTTTCAGTCCTCCGCAGTAGGAGAGAATCGGATCTTGGCGGGATTCTGTATATTGAAACTCCACGGAGCAGCCGTTGTATGAAATCTTGGAGATGTTATAATGGTTGTTTGAATAGGAATAGTCGTAGCTGATAGTATTGCCATATAGATCCTTGAATAAAACAAGGGGATAGAACAGCAGGTTCTGGGAATTCGACGCTTTGCCGAAGATACCCTTGTTCCCATCGGGGAAGAACACTTCGAAATACTTCATCGTCGTTCCTGAGAAAAAGCTTTTCACCTTGATGTTACCCTGTTCAGACTCGTACAGGATATGGTCACTTGCCGTACCAGTTCTTATGAGGCGTATGCCGTTCAGCATGAAAGAGTCGCTATTGTCTAATTTTATGCTTTCCGCCTTCCCGTCATAACAAACCGCCTTTCCTCCCCGAACTATCATGGATATGCCGGAAACAGACCATCCCATGCCTAAAGTGGAGCTTCCCTGCTGACTGTTATAGGACAGGGAGATACTGGGAGTGAAATCCTTCATTCCCGGATATACGGTGATGGGAATATTGTATGTTTTTGCCCCTGAGGGCGATGTTCCGGAATTAATAGGAATTTCTCCGACTTCCTTTGACTTGTCAATATTGACAGTATTGGGTACGTGGGAATTTTGTACGGACATAGGGCTCTGCGCAGCTACAGCCTTGCGCATGATGGGTGCAGACGGAATTTCTTCTGACCTGCAGGGCACTACGGGCGGATATAGCTTTGAAAGAATGGAATCCTCATAGTGCTTGTATTGTTCTTCCGTCCAGCCGTCGAATTTATCCTTCCTGATCTTTGGAATGACATCTCCATTATCTTGCGGTGAAAAGGTATTGGCGCTTACATCAGAGATTCCTCCCATACAAGCGCCTAAAATCATGATGGACAGAATATGTGATATTTTATTCATAATTTTGCTTATTTAAAGGTTTGACAGGTGAATACTACTAAGGCTATTCTGCTCCTGTTGACTAAGGATGCAGGCTATATCAGGTTATTTTTTGATGATTTTCCAGGTTGTTGAACTATTGTTGATAGTAATTCTAAGCAGATAGATACCGGTAGGCTGGCTACTAATGTCGATATCAAAATTGTCCGTGCGCATGTCATCTGTCATAATCTGCGCCCCTTGCGTCGTATAGATACCCAAGGAGCATTTGTCCGTTCCCTTTAATCCTGAAATACAGACTTTCAGGAAGCCGTCCGTGGGATTGGGGTATATCTTGACAGAATGTTCGTGAAGCATGTCCGAGAAGGCCTGTCTTTCCGTGTTAATAGTTTGCCGTTTCGCCTTAGCCTTTGGGGCTTGCATTATGATTTCCCGTTTTACACGGTTACCTGCGGCATCATAGGTGTACGCAATTTTAGATTGGGCCGTCGAAAGGAGTGGAAAAAGCAGAAGTGACAGGCAAAAGTAGATTTTTTTCATATCTGATGTTTTTAGATTGTGTCTTGACTGGATAATAGCTTGCATACTAAGTAAGTATGTCGAGAGGATATAAGTGTTCAATTCAGATTAATGCGTAATAACAAAACTTTTATCTTTTGCTTATCTGCGTACAAAAACAAGTCTAACTCTGTATCAAATTAGGTTCTTTCCATAGGCATACTCTATATAAATAATAGTAGATATTCGCAATAATAGTAAAAATTCTCCAATTTACAAGTATTCGCTCTGGAAAAATTATATGGAGCTTGTATTTTTAACATTTGGAAAGCAAAAAACGACAATTGGGTTAGGCGTTTAAGGTGTACTAATATCTGTTAATATTTATGTGTTGCAAGGATCACTGACTATCTTTGTAACATGTTAGACCGGTATCAATTTAGAGGCATGAACTCACTTAGGTTTTATCAACACTTTATCATCGGGGGGCCTGCTATGGGTATCTCTCCATTATAAAATGGGGAGCCTCCGGCTTTGTATGCAAGAATTGCGGAAACACCCACTTTCGCAAAGGCCGTCTTCCCTAATTCTCGAAGATGCACGCGATGCAAGTATGACGAGAGCCTTACGGCAGGCACAATGTTCGACAAATGCAAATTCTCCATTTTCTGCTATTAGTTGCGTTGTGTTTGGTTCTTTTCAAACCTTTCGCCTTGGAGATTGCGCCGGAGAAGGAACATCAGCCGGTATTCTCTGTGCTGCCAAGCGTTGAAAACAGGAGAGGCAAGGCGGGAAATGGGAATAAGGAAGAGGTAAACCGCATTTTTATTTTGAATTGTCTCCAATTTGCATTACCTTTGCAGTAATATATGATGGTGTCCGGTGGAGCGGTGGGGTGTTCCCTTTACGCTTTCCGGTGCCGTTTGGGTTTTGACGAAAAGAAAAAGCAAATGGATATAGAAGCTGTAAAAGAGATTATCAGACAAGGCGACGGCCTGTCCAACACGCTGGGCATGGAGTTTCTCTCCACTCCCGAACCCGACATCGTGAGAGCACGAATGGAAGTCAACGATAGAAACAAACAGCCGTTCGGCTTCTTGAGTGGCGGGGCCTCGCTCGCTTTGGCCGAAAATCTGGCCGGTGTGGGCTCTATGGCACTCTGCCCGGGCAAAGTGTGCGTGGGTATCAGTGTGAGCGGTAACCACGTGAAGGCAATGGCATACGGCGGCGTGGTGCAGGCCACGGCCCATCTTCAGCACAAGGGGCGCACGCTCCACGTATGGCATATCGACATCACCAATGAGGAGGGAGACCTCATCTCCACCGTGCAGGTGACCAATTATATCATCACGCCCCGGAAGAATGGATAGCTTCGCACTCTATCGGTTGCCCGAACAGCGGGAGTATGTGCGCATGAAACAGACCACGGGGAGCCCTCGAACGATCGGTTCTGTAGCCGAACTTGGAGAACAGAGGGGCTTCGTGATGGCCCCTTTCGCGGCTTCGGAAGATTGTCCGATCGTGCTCTTGGAACCCGATGAAATGTCGGTATGCCCTGTGGGCGATGATGTGGAAGCGCACATTGAAGATTGTCCCGTCCGGGAGGATGCCGAACGCGCGTGTTATCAGGCCGACTTTGCCCGTTTCCATGCCCGTCTCAAGAGCGGCGAATTCCGCAAAATCGTACTTGCCCGTTGCAGCGAAGTGAGTTTGCGAGGGCCGGTTGATACCGAAAGTCTGTTTCTTCATGCCTGCCATCTCTATCCCCACCAGATGATAGCCCTCTTTTCATCGCCGCTCACGGGCACTTGGCTCATGGCCACCCCTGAAGTGCTGCTTGATGGCGACGGCTGTCGGTGGCGCACGATGGCACTGGCCGGCACGATGAAGACCGACGGGCCGTGGAGCGAGAAAAACCGGGAAGAACAACGCTATGTAGCCGGTTACATCATGGACTGCCTGACCCGGTATGGAGAAAATGTCAGCCGCTCGGCCACTTATACGCGCTCGGCTGCCCGACTTTGCCATCTCTGCACCGACTTTGAGTTTGATTTGGCCCCCGGGTGCAGGGTGGGTGACTTGCTGGACGCGCTCTATCCCACACCCGCCGTGTGCGGCATACCGAAGGAGGAGACACGCCGATATATCTTGGACAACGAACATACGCCCCGCCTATATTACAGTGGTTTTCTCGGACCGCTCGACCCTGTGGGGGAGACCCATCTTTTCGTGTCGCTGCGCTGCATGAAAATCGGTGCCGGATTGCAACTCTACGCCGGCGGCGGTTTGCTCACCGACAGTCGGGAGGAGCGGGAGTGGGAGGAGACCGAAGACAAACTGAACACCATGCGTCATGTATTCGAATAAGGAGAATGTCAACATACTCACCTCGCTGCTCGTCGCCCACGGGGTGACAGAGGCTGTGGTGTGTCCCGGTAGCCGCAACGCGCCCATTGCGCACAACCTCAACGAGTGTCCGGACATCACGTGCCACCCCGTCACCGATGAGCGGTCGGCGGGTTTCTATGCCCTTGGCATGGCGCAATATACACACGCTCCGGTAGTGGTTTGTGTCACTTCGGGCACGGCCCTGCTCAATCTGGCCCCTGCCGTGGCCGAGGCTTTCTACCAGCATTTGCCGCTCGTCGTGGTGAGTGCCGATCGTCCGGCGCCGTGGATAGACCAGCAAGACGGGCAAACGCTGCCGCAGACCGATGCTTTAGGGCGTTTCGTGTGTAAGGCCGTTTCGTTGTCCGAACCTGCCGATGGGCAACAGCGGTGGCATTGTAATCGTCTTGTGAACGAGGCTTTGATGGCCTGTAAACGGCATGGCGGCGGGCCTGTACACATCAATGTGCCCATTTCCGAGCCGCTGTTTTGTTTCGATGTCGAACAGCTTCCGCATGAGCGGACCATTCGGATGGTGGAAGCGACGGAGGATGTCGGGTGTTACAGCGTGTTGGAAGAAACGTTTTTTGCCGCCAAACGGCCTATGGTGGTGGTAGGACAGTTGCAAGGCGATGAGGCGAGGTGGTTGGGCAAAACCCTGTGGGAACTGTCTTCTGAGGTGCTTGTGATTTATGAGTGTCTTGCAGCATCTGCTGTCGAAGACGGCCGGTGGGCCTGCATAAGTTCAGAGAAACTACCCCCTCAACATATAGATAAGGTGTTGGCACAAACCGGCGAAGCCCCCGATGACTATTATCCCGACTTCATTCTCTATCTCGGCGGTACGCTCATCAGCAAGCAGCTCAAGCAGTTTCTTCGTCGGGCACCTCGTGCAGAGACGTGGATTGTGAACCGGGGAGGGGCTGTCTATGACACATTTATGAATCTCGCAGGCGTGATCGATGGGCGTGCAGGCTACATTCTGGAAAACACTGTCGTTCGTCTTCGGCAGAAAAAGGACCAGGGAGAACTCGCGTTCGATGCGGCCTATCATCACCGCTGGTATCAAGCTATTCGCGAAGCAGAACATGCCGTGTCTCGTTTTGCGCCTTGCTATTCCCAACTTCTGGCCGTCAAGTCTTTCTTTGACTACATGCCGGTCAACTGTTATTATCATCTTCATGCCGCCAACAGCATGTCGGTGAGGCTTGTCAATATGTTTGCCACCGACCATGTATGGTGCAATCGCGGTGTCAATGGCATAGAAGGAAGTCTTTCTACGGCAGCCGGTTTCTCGCTCTTGGCCCATTGCGAGGTCTTCTGCATCATCGGGGACCTTAGCTTTTTCTACGACCAAAACGCGCTTTGGCCATCGTTGAGGCGCAATTTCAAAGTGTTGTTGTTGAATAACCACGGGGGCGGTATCTTCGGTTCGTTGCCCGGACTGAAAGCGAGTGGGGCACATGAGCGTCTGGTCTCGGCCCGTCACGGACTTTCCGCTGAAGGCATTTGCAGGCAATGCGGTGTGGACTATCTCTCTGCCCGCAATGAGGGAGAGTTGCTCCAAGGCATGGCCCGTTTTTTGGATAAGGGGAACGAGCGTCCGGTGGTGTTCGAAGTGTTTACCGATCCGGCGGAAGATGAGCGTGCCATGAAAGAGTATTATCAAACAAAATAGCTATGACAAGAGAATGGAAAAAGATTGAAGGGTTTGATTTCAAGGAAATCCTCTTCGAGGAATACAATCACATTGCGAAGATAACCATCAACCGGGAACGCTACCGCAATGCCTTTACACCGCTCACGACATGGGAGATGGGTCAGGCTTTCAGCTATTGTCGCGAAGCACAGGACATCCGTGTGGTCATCCTTACCGGGGTCGGCGACAAAGCCTTCTGTGCCGGCGGCGACATGCACGTGAAAGGGCGGGGAGGCTATGTAGGCTCAGATGGTGTGCCCCGTCTCAATGTGCTCGATGTGCAGATGCAGATACGGCGCCTTCCGAAGCCCGTCATCGCCATGGTCAATGGCTATGCCATCGGTGGCGGACATGTGCTTCACGTGATGTGCGATCTCACCATTGCTTCCGAGAATGCCATCTTCGGACAGACGGGGCCTAAGGTCGGTTCTTTCGATGCCGGCTTCGGTTCTTCCTATCTCGCCCGCATGGTGGGACAGAAGAAAGCGCGCGAAATTTGGTTTCTGTGCAAACAATATTCCGCACGGGAGGCCGAAGCGATGGGGATGGTGAACAAGGTGGTGCCGCTAGTGGAGTTGGAAGACACGTGTGTAGAGTGGGCGGAAATCATGATGGAACGCAGCCCGCTGGCTCTCCGCATGATCAAGGCCGGCCTCAATGCCGAACTTGACGGGCAGGCCGGCATTCAGGAATTGGCCGGCGATGCCACCATGCTCTATTATACCATGGATGAAGCACAGGAAGGAGGCAGGGCCTTCCTTGAAAAACGGAAGCCGGACTTTGGCAAGTATCCGCAGTTTCCGTGATTTGATAAGGCTTATAGGCCCAATAAGGCATATTGGGCCTATAAGTCCTATAATCTAATAACAAACTAAATATTAGCGATGACTAAAGAATTCTTGCCATTAAAGGGTAATTATCGCAACCTGATAGCTTATCAAAAGGCGGAATGCATCTATGACATTACATTCTATTTTGCCCATCATTTCTTGGAAAAAGGCGACAGGACAGTTGACCAAATGATACAGGCCGCCCGCTCCGGCAAGCAAAATATTGCAGAAGGAAGTGCTGCGTCTACCACTTCTTCTGAAACGGAAATTAAGTTGATGAACGTTGCCAAAGCCAGTTTGCAGGAGCTTTTGCTTGATTATGAAGATTATCTGAGAGTGAGAGATTTGGTGATATGGGATGTCGGTGATGCAAAGGCTAAAGCTGCAAGACTGTATTGCTCGCGAAACAACGACTCGGCACGTTATCGTAAAGCCATTCAAGTGCGTTCGGCCGAGACCATTGCCAATATTGCCATAACGCTTATACATCAGGAAGACGTGTTGTTAAGAAACTATATAAGTCGCATTAAGACCGATTTCCTGAGGCAAGGAGGTGTTAGAGAGCAAATGACAAGAGCGAGAATAGATTATAGAAATACACATCATTGATACTTAGTATGAGCTATCGGATAGATATTTCGGAACAAACGTTCCATTTCAAGCAGCCGGCGGGAACTTCCCGTGGGGTGTATCAGACAAGGCATAGCTACTTCCTTACCCTGTCGTCTGACGAGCAGCCGGGCATTGTGGGAGTAGGGGAGTGTGCCCCTTTGCCCGATTTAAGTTGCGACGCCATACCCGAATATGAGAAAATATTGGAGGAAATGTGCCGCCTTGTGTCACAGTTGGGGACGATACCCTATGACATGCTGCGCCCCTATCCTTCTATGCTCTTTGGTCTGGAGACTGCCTTCGCGCAGTTTAAGGCTAAGGGCAGCAAGGCTCTTTTTGACACTCCTTTCGGTCGCGGAGAAGAAGGCATCACCATCAACGGACTCGTGTGGATGGGTTCTTTCGACGAGATGTATCATCGGTTGGAAGAAAAACTGCGGTTGGGATTCCATTGTGTGAAGTTGAAGATAGGGGCCATAGACTTTGAACAAGAACTCGAACTGGTGCGGCATATCCGTGAGGCGTTCACAAAAGAACAGATAGAATTGCGGGTGGATGCCAATGGAGCCTTTACGCCCGATAATGCCATGAAGCGGCTGGAAGCACTGGCGCGGTATGACATTCATTCCATCGAACAACCCATCAGGCAACATCAGTGGGCGGATATGGCAAAGCTTTGCAGGGAGTCTCCACTGCCGATAGCTTTGGACGAGGAACTTATCGGTGTGAACCTGCAAAGCATGAAAGCCGCTCTGCTCGAAGAGATTCGCCCACAGTATATTGTCCTCAAACCGAGTCTGCACGGAGGGGTGTCCGGTTGCACGGAATGGATAGACCTTGCGAGGCCACTCGGTATCGGAAGTTGGATAACTTCTGCCTTGGAGAGCAATGTTGGGCTGAATGCCATTGCGCATTTCTGCGCCGCAACTTACGGCCCTCATATCACCATGCCGCAAGGGTTGGGTACCGGCCAACTCTTCACTGACAATATTTCCATGCCCCTCTGTATCGAAGGCGACAAGTTATGGTTTAAACAAACGGACGGCAATCAATGACGCAGGAAGAGTTTTTGAAAGAGTGGAACAATGATTCCGACAAGTTGTTGGTGCATACCAGCGGCTCCACAGGTAGTCCCAAGCCTTTGTGGGTGGAGAAACAGAGAATGTTGGCTTCGGCTCGTGTCACGTGCGACTTTCTTGGTTTGAAGTCCGGAGACACGGCCTTGCTCTGTATGTCTTTGGACTATATCGCCGGCAAAATGATGGTTGTGAGAAGCATTGAGCGCGGGCTGCGTTTGATTTCTGTACCCCCGAGCGGTCATCCATTGGCTACATTGGTGGGCAGAGTGCCCTCCCCCGTGTTTGCAGCGATGGTACCCATGCAGGTGTATAATTCCCTCCAAGTGCCCGAGGAGCGGAAAATGCTCCGCGAAATCCGTCATCTCATCATCGGCGGAGGGGCTATTGAAGACCGACTCGCCCGCGAGTTGAGATTTTTTCCGAATGCCGTGTGGAGCACCTATGGCATGACCGAGACCCTTTCTCACATAGCCCTCCGGCGATTGAGCGGCCCGGGAGCAAGCGAATGGTATGAGCCTTTCGATGGCGTGGAATTGTCGCTCACTTCCGATGGTTGTCTTGTGATCTGCGCACCGGCTGTTTGCGACCATCCGTTAGTGACCCATGACAGGGCCGAATTGCTCCCTTCCCATCGAAGCGAAGGGTCGAAAGTGCGTTTTCGGATACTCGGCCGCAAGGATAACGTGATAGATTCCGGAGGCATCAAAATTCAGATTGAAGAAGTGGAAAAAGCCCTGCGGCCTTTTCTGCGTATGCCTTTCCTGATAACGAAAAGGAAAGACGCGAAGTTTGGAGAGGCTGTTGTGCTTCTCACCGAGCAGACCGATATGGCTGACATGGCTGAAATCTGCATGAACGCCTTACCTAAATATTGGGTTCCCCGTGCGTATATCCATGTGGAAAAGATACCCCTCACCGAAACGGGGAAGCCCGCCCGTGCCGTAGCTGAAACGCTGGCTGCGCGGTCGGCATCGGGTGTCACCCTTCCCTGAAGAAGTCGAGGGCTTCTTTCACCTCCGCTTCCTCCACCGTTTGATTGATTTTGATGTCGCCGATGCCCCCCAAAAGAGTCACATTGATTTCGTTTCCGCGGTTTTTCTTGTCATGATGCATGAGCGCGATGAGCTCATTGTAATCATCGCAAGTGATACCGAGTATTCCGTAATATTCGCGGATGAACTCTACCGTCTGTCGCAGCTGTTCTGTTGGGAACCCTGTTTTGACAGCACTCAAATAGAGCTCTGCTATCAGGCCGAATGCTACAGCGTAGCCATGAAGTATCGGAGTGCGCTTCAAGGCCCAGCTCTCGAAAGCGTGGCCGAAGGTGTGCCCGAGATTCAAAGCCTTGCGGAGTCCTCTCTCCGTTGGGTCTTCGAGCACGATGCGCTCCTTCACTTTCACCGAGTCGGCCACCATCTTTTGCAACTGTTTGAGGTCGGGGTGATGCAAATCGTAGTTCATCAACTCGGTCCACATGTTTTTATTGGCTATGAGACCATGCTTGAGCATCTCGGCATAGCCGCTGCAGATGTTCTTCTCATCGAGCGTTTTAAGGAAATCAGTGTCGAGAATCACAAACTTGGAATCGTTGAACACCCCTATTTCATTCTTCAACCCGTTGAAGTTGATACCTGTCTTTCCACCTACTGAGGCATCCACCATAGCCAGTAGAGTAGTGGGGATGTTGATGAAATTGATACCCCGCTTGAAAGTGGAAGCGGCAAACCCTCCGAGATCAGTCACCATGCCGCCCCCCAGATTGATAAGCAGCGAGTGGCGTGTGGCTCCTCCTTTGCCGAGCATCTCCCACACGCGGGCTATCGTGTCAAGGTCTTTATGTGAGTCGGAAGCCCCAATGGTGATCATCCGGGCATTCTTCAAGCTCAGAAATCTGCTCATGACGGGCCAACATTCCCGGAGTGTTGTTTCGTCGGTCAGAATGAATATTCCGTCATGTTCACATTCCGAAATGGCGGTGGCCAATTCGCTTTTCAGACTCTTTGAGATGATAATCCTTTGTTCCATGCTTGCTTCTACTGATAAATCCATTGGCAAAGTTAGCTTTTTCCGTTAAATGTGCAAAGTTTTATTCCCTTTTTCTCCCATTCCGTTAAACTATTTTTCTCCCCTCCCGTCTAAAAGAGCATAGTAGACATTGATAAACAGCTTTGATGAAGAAAACATTATTATTGACCGTACTGCTGCTGGCAACAATCGTTGTGAATGCACAGGACAGGTTCATCAGAGGGGCAGTGGTGGATCGTGACACGCAGGAGCCCATGATGCAGACCACCGTCCAACTGCTCAAGACCGACAGTACGTATGTGGGCGGGGCCATTACGGATGAGAAAGGACTCTTCCGCATCACGGCACCGGCTGACGGAAAGTATCTTTTGAAAATCTCGAATGTGGGCTATCAGACCACCGTGAAGCGTGTAGAGATATCCCATGCAAAGGATTTGGATATGGGAAAGATTGTTGTGGGTGCCGATGCCGTCATGCTCAAAGGGGCTGTGGTGACGGCCCAGGCACAAAAGGTGGTGCTCAAGGAAGATACCTTTGTTTATAACTCTGCAGCCTTCCGCACTCCCGAAGGTTCGACGATAGAAGAGCTGGTAAAGCGGCTTCCCGGTGCAGAGGTAGACGACAACGGGACCATTAAAATCAATGGTAAGGAGGTGAAGAAGATACTTGTCGACGGCAAGGAGTTTATGGTGGGAGACACCAAGACGGCTTTGAAAAACTTGCCCACCTCCATTGTGGATAAAATCAAAGCCTACGACGAGCGCAGCGATCTCTCCCGGGTGACGGGCATAGATGATGGTGAGGAGCAGACCGTGCTTGATTTTGGCATCAAACCGGGTATGAACAAAGGTGTGTTTTCCAATATTGACCTCGCCGCCGGAACGCACGACCGCTATGCCGAGCGCATGATGGGTGCATGGTTCAACGACAAGCAACGTCTGATGCTTTTTGCACAGGCCAACAACACCAACGACCGTGGTTTTCCCGGAGGTGGCGGTCGGGGCCATTTCGGTGCCGGCAGGCAGGGACTCAACGCCTCGAAGATGGTGGGAGCCAACTATAACTATGAGGAGAAAAACAGGTTGAAGGTGGATGCGAGTCTGCGTTGGAACCACTCCGATGGCGATGCCTATTCCACGACTTCGGCAGAGAATTTCGTCAGTCGTGTAGGGGCATTCTCCAACAGCGTCCGCCAGAACTACACACGTAGCAACAGTTGGGACGGTCGCATGCGCCTGGAGTGGCAGCCCGACACGCTGACCGACATCATGTTCCGCCCCTCCTTCATGTGGAGTACGGGCGACGGGCGCGCCCATCGTTTCTCGGCCAGCTATAACGACAACCCCTATCTCTATGTGACTGCACCTCTCACGGCGGAGAGCATCGCCAAGTTAGCTGCCGACAGTCTGATAATGAACACGCAAGATAACAATAGTATCAGTTACAATAGCAGCAACAGCCTGCGTGGTATGTTGCAATACAACCGGCGGTTGGGCAGCGGTGGCCGCAATTTCACTCTCCGTGTGGATGGCAGCTACGGCAAGACTGACGTGAGAAGTCTTTCCACTAATGCCGTGCATCTGTATATGGTGCGAAACGCGCTTGGTCTCGATTCCACCTATCAGACCAACCGCTACAGTCTCACCCCGACACGCAACTACAGCTACAGTGCCCAGGCCACCTACAGCGAACCACTTTGGCGGGCCACTTTCTTGCAGTTGAGCTACAAGTTCACCTATAATTATAGCAAGAGCGACCGCGACACCTATGATTTCAGCAATCTTGGTGAAGGCTTCTTTTCGGGTTTGACGCCGGCCTACAGAGGCTGGGACAGCTATCTCTCCCGGCTTCCCCATCCACTTGACTATTATCTTGACAACGATTTGAGCCGCTACTCCGAATACCGCAACTATATCCACGAGTTGCAGCTCATGCTCCGGCTTGTGCGTAAGAAGTATAATCTCAATGCGGGCATTATGGTGCAGCCGCAAGAGTCGAAATATCTGCAAGACTATCAGGACATCCATGTGGACACTACGCGCACGGTGACCAACTTCTCGCCGACATTCGATTTCCGCTATCGTTTTAGCAAAGTGAGCAATCTGCGCATCAACTATCGTGGCACCACGTCGCAACCTTCGATGAGCCAGTTGCTTGACATCACCGACGACAGCGATCCGCTCAATGTCTCTAAAGGTAATCCCGGCCTGAAACCCTCGTTCACCAATCGGTTCCGACTGTTCTACAACAACTACATGGAGCGTCGTCAACAAGCTATCATGACCTTCGTCAACTTCTCAACCACCCGCAACAGCATAGCCGACAAGGTGACCTACGATGAAACCACGGGCGGACGAACCACCAGGCCGGAGAATATCAACGGTAATTGGGATGCAAATGGTGCGTTTATGTTCAACACAGCCATTGACTCTGCGGGCTATTGGAATGTGAATACCTTTACCAATGTTAACTTCAACAACTATGTGGGCTATTTGAGTCTGAATAGGTTGAGCGACTCGCAGCGCAACCGCACTCGCACACTCATGCTTGGTGAGCGACTTGCCGGGGGCTATCGCAACGAGTGGTTGGAGGTGGAACTCGACGGCTCGTTCAATTACACCCATGCCCGCAACCAGCTTCAGTCGCAGAGCGATCTCGACACTTGGCAGTTTGCCTACGGAGCTACGTTGAACCTCAGTCTGCCGTGGGGCATGCGGCTCTCTACCGACATGCATCAGAACAGTCGGCGGGGCTATAGCGATGCTTCGATGAACACGAACGAACTGGTGTGGAACGCACAGCTCTCGCAGGGGCTTCTCAAGGGTAACGCCTTAACGCTGAGCCTGCAACTGTTCGACATCTTGCACCGGCAGAGCAACTTCAGTCGCACGATCAATGCCATACAGCGTGCCGACACCGAGTACAACAGCATTAACAGCTATGCTATGTTCCATGCCATCTACCGGCTCAATCTCTTCGGAGGTAAAGAAGCTCGTGAACAGATGCGCAGGCCCGGTGACGGTCGCCGACCCGATTTTGGCCGTCCTGAATTTCGGGGAGATCACGGTCGCTTCGGTGGCGGAAGGCGTCCCGGTGGCGGAGGCTTCGGAGGGCCAATGATGTAGCCATATATGCGACAAATCCCTGCAAGGCAGCCATGCCTGCAGGGATTTGTCCTTTTGTCAATCTAAAATAACACCTATTAAGATAGCCTCACGGCCGAGTTTTTAGGTTCTGTCGTTAACCATTATGTTTTATCTGTTATCAATCTTCTTTGTTATTGTCGGCCTGACAGTCTATCCGATACTGATTTGTCGGGCTATCTTCTGTTCTTCCACCTTCACTTTGGGCAGTTCGATGGTAAGCACTCCGTCGGCCACACGGGCTGCAATCTTTTCCTTGTCCACATCTTCGGGCAGGATGAGTGTTTGTTCAAACTTTGCGTAGGCAAACTCGCGACGTAAGTAGTGTACCTGTTCTTGCGCCTGTTCGCGCTTGTTCTCCATTTTAATAGTGAGGTCGCCGTCAGCATTGATGTTCACATCGAAGTCTTCTTTGCGCATACCCGGGGCAGCCACATCCACGACATATTTGTCTTGAAACTCCCTCACGTTGATAGCGGGAGCCGTGGCATTAGCTTTCGGCATGTTGGCAGCGGTGAAAAAGTCGTTGAACACTTCGGGAATCCACGAATTTCTATAAGCAGGTATCATAGTCTTGTCTCCTATTTGTTTAAAGGGTTTGTATATTCTTTCCTTGCTACGCAGAGGCGGCTGCTTGTGGCAGACATTGCCTTGGCGTTTACGTATGATGGTATTGCAAGTTACATACCAATGCGGAAAATGCGCCATATTGTCTTTGCTTCATGACAATATGACGCATTTGGCGTGCTCTTTTGTTATCTAATGACTATCAGCTTTCCTGCTCACAAAAGTGAGGAGGAGGTTGTTGGGGGGCGTGAGTTTCGTGTCGGTGTCTTCATCATGATAGGACACATCATTGATGGTGTGGACTTCGAGTTCTGTTCATGAGGTTTTTGTGTGCCCTTCGGTCAGTGCGAGGTTGATCGGGTAGCTGTTGTAGGGAGTGTAAGTGGCTGTAAAAGTGGTGTCTGTGACGGTGTGAAACGTGTTGAAATTGGCATTGTAGAGAGTACATCCGGCTCCTTTGTCAGCCTCACATGGGAGGCCAATATGCCATTGTCTTTCATGAGTTGGGCTGCCAGACGGGCAATGAGAGTGGCTCCGGTGGCATTGAGGTGGGTGCTGCCATTGCCGTCGCTCAGCAATGTGTGGCATTGGGTGTCACCATAGCTGAGAAAGAGGTGGCGGGTGGCTTCGGTGAGGTCGAGAAACGGCACTTTCATTTCTTCGGCCACCTGTCTCATTTGCCATACGTAGTCCATGGTATGGTCATCGGCCGGTCTCTTTTGGGCGGTCTGAAGACCGTTGGAATCTATGTAGTTGAACTTGTCGCCCAAGTCGTGCCGACCATTGCGACGGATGTCGTGGGCATCGAAATACATACGGCATATAGGGCTGACGAATACAGGCGTGCAACCGGCTTGGCGCGTCTCATTAACATAGCGCCGGAGATATTGCTTGTAGGTGTCGAAAGGTGTTGTCCCCCGATAGTCCACTGCCCGGGCTGCACTATCGTTACCCATGTACCGATAGTAGGCGATGAGCGAATCGCCGTCGGTTCCACCGGTTTTCTCATCGTTGTGGGCAAATTGGATGAGCACGTAGTCACCGGCTTCCATCTGTCGTTTCACGCTTTGCCAGTAAGCTGCCTCCCGATAGAAGCTCTTGCTGCTGGCACCTCCTTTGGCCCGGTTGTTCACCGTCACTCCCTCCAGAAATAATTGCAGATACTGTGCCCATCCGCGCGTCACGCGGTTTTCTTCGTAGTTGGCCATGGTGGAATCACCGATGGTGTGTACTTTGATACCTGCCGTGGGGAGTGAGAGCATCAGTCCCACGCCAATGGCAGTTAAAGATTTGAAGTTTTTCATCATGCTTGTTTTAATAGATTGTCAAGTTATGTTTTTGTGCAAAGGTAATATGGAAACTGCGATGGGGAGGGGTGATATTATGGAAAATGTGGGGGGCTTTTGTGTCATGATGCAAGTTTCTCCGGGCTTTGCGTGGCAGTTGGGGGAATGCTGAAGAGTATAGCGCGAAGCATACACGGAAAATGAAAAAGGCTTACATGGTTTTCAGGCATAAAAGTATAGTGGTGGCGTTGGGCTGTCCGAAAAAACTAAGAATGGGGGACTTTGCTTGTCGGGGAGGCCGAATGAAAATGTGAAACGGGCACACTTGGATGCCCGCTCGGGCCGATCGGCGATGCCGGTGTGCCCCTTTTACACGACCATTCGGGCCTGATGATACCCACGGAAGGGGCTGTTCCACCTTTGGGGAAGTAGGGAACTGAAAAAAGGGAGCATTTGTGTGCTCCCTTGGCTGTTGCAAAGATAATATAAGAAAGGTGGAAATACAAATTGGAGGTGAATAATTCTGACAAGGCTCACAGCCGTTCATCAGTTGGTGCGGTGCGTCCTGCCCGGTAGTCGGATGGAGATTGGCCAACGGAAGAGCGGAATATTTTCCCAAAATATTTTGGGTCGTTGAAGCCGCAACTGTAGGCTACCTCGGAGATGGAGTTGTCGGTCTCGGCAAGGAGTCGGCAGGCATGCTTGATGCGTGCCTCGCGCAGGAACTCGGCAGGCGTGATGCCCAGCAACTGTTTCATCTTTCGGTTGAGACCCGAGCGAGAGGTGGCGGTGGCTTCTGCCATGTCTCCAATATTGGCTTCGGGGTCGGAAAGGTGGCTCTCGATAAATGACACCACACGCTTCATGAAAGCGTCATCGGCTGTCGAGAGTGAGGGTGAAGGTGGCGGGACAGCCGGTTGGGGGGATGTTTCTACGTGGGAAAGGGTGGAGGAGGATGGTGTTTTTGAAGCGTTGGCATGAAGCAAGGCAAGATAGGCTTCAAGAGTTTCGTGCTGCAAGTGGCGTATGCGGCGTATGTAGTACCACGTGTAGATGCCCCCACCCAGCAGACTTATGATGCAAAGCAGACCGAGCAGATGAGCCCACCAAGTTTCGGAAAACCGTGGTTCTACTTCGATTCGGAGTGTGTAGATATTGTTTACCCAAATGCCGTCGGCATTGGTACTCTTGAGTTGCAAGGTGTAGTTACCGGGGGCAAGGTCGGGAAGAGTGAGCCGGTGGTTATGTCCGAGCTGCGACCATTTGTCTCCCGTGTGCAGACGGAAGGCATAGTTGATGTTTTCGGGAGCGCGCAGGTCGAGAGCGGCAAACTGGAGGGTGAGATTTCGCTCTTCGGGTGGCAAGGTGAGTGAGCGCAGTCGGGACACGGCATAGCGCATTGCACTTTGGCCGGTCTGCACGCCCGTGAGCAGCAGTCGGGGAGTATAGGTGTTGCGATTCAATATGGAGGGTTGCAAGGTGAATGCTCCATCTTGCAGGCCGAAGAGCCAACGGCCGTCGGGCAGCAGGAGAGGATGGGCTTCGGAGAAGTGGTACCGGTTGTGGAAGAAACTCTGGTCGTAGTTGCCCACTGTGCCATTATCCGGATGGAGCACCATGAGCCGGTTGTTGCCTACAATCCAAATGCACCCTTCATGCTCGGCCATTGAGAGTGTGATATCGTTATCGAGTCCGTTTCCGGAGTTGAAGTGGCGGAAAAGGAGGGTTGGGGTCGAAAGGTCGGTGGAGAGTAATTGGTTCACGCCACCGCTTTCCGTGCATACGAAGAGACGGTGGTGGTTGTCTTCGAGTATATGCATGATGGCACTACTGCTCAGGCTTGAGGCTCTGTGTGCCTCTTTCCGATGTATATGGAAAGTCATTTGTGTCACGTTGCCATGGGTGGGAATGCGCCCAATGGCCAGTCCTTCAGTGGTGGCAGCGAGCAGGAACCCGTCGCGGGTAAGATGCAAATAGCGCACTTTGAGGTTGCGGGTGGAATGGATGGAGGCGAGTTTGCCATTCTGCAAGCAGAAGATGCCGTCGCCAAGGGTGGCTATCCAAAGACGTCCGCGGGTGTCTTGTTTGATGTCGTAGACATGATTAGCCGTGGGGTTGCCATTTATCTTGGCCGGTTCGAAATGAGATATGGAGAAACGCCCATTATGCTCTTTCAGAGCAAACAGGCCGTCGGGTTTGCTGCCGAGCCAAATAGTGCCGTTGGCAGCTTGAAAGAGACAGTAAGTGGGATGCCCGAATGGGTGGGGAGATGGGGAGAGTGTACCGTTGGGGGTGAGATAGCCCAAAAGTCGATGGTCTTGGGTGAAAAGCCTTACCGTGCCTTGCCGGTCTTTTCCGGCCACCCAATAGCGATGGTGGTTGTCGAGCAAAAAGGCGCGTATGTGTTCTTTGAATGGTGAAGGGGGAAACGGTGTAACCGGCGAGTCGAAATAGGATGTTTTGAGCAGGAAGTTGTCGGCGATGAGCCATTTGGAGCCTTGTCGGTCGGTGAGCTCCATGCGCAGGCTGTCATTGTCATGTATTAGATGGGCCTGCCGGTGTGCATATTCGCTGTTGAGTCGGTGGTTTTCCGATTCGCTTACAGGACTAAAACGCCCTGAGTGTTGGGAGAAAAGATACCAATGGTCATCGGTCTTGCAAAAGATGTCGCCTTGTTTGTTTTCGCGTATGTCGCGAATACGGTCGGTTTTCATATCGCAACCGTCTCCGGCTTGCGACTTGAAGGTGACCAGTTCGTAACCGTCGAAACGGTTGAGCCCGTTCCATGTGGCAAACCATAGAAATCCCCAACGGTCTTGAAGAGCCCGTGTGACATGCCATTGTTCCGGAATCCGATTTTCATCGTAGCGGGTGACACGGCTCAAGGGACGGGCTGAGAGCGACAGGCTCAACAACCCGAGGAGGAGAAAAATGGTTTGCCTCATGGTGTGGGGTGGCAGATGCCGCCTTACTTGGTTGCTGCCGGCGCGTCGGTGCGGTTGTCTACGTTATCACTCTCGGTGGGAGCCAACACTTCCTTGAAATTGTTGTAACCGTTTTGTATGAGGATGTTATACCACTGCAACAGCTTCTTGATGTCGCTGTCATGCACACGGTCGCGGTCGTAGTCGGGAAGTACTTCTGCGAAATAGGCGTGAAGCTCGGTGGCGGAAGCCTTCTTGTAGTTGAAAGCACTCTCTTGGCCGTTTTCTTTCTTGCCTACATTCTCAAGCACCTGCCACAAGGGGATGTCTTCTGCGTCGGTGTACATGGCTATATCGGCCAGACTGGTGACGCGGTCGCTGGCAAAAGCCGGCATACGCTTTTTGGCTTGGTCGAGAGATTCCACAATCAGATTCATCTTGCCGCGTGAAACCAGACGATAGAGTCCGGGCTTACCGGCAATAGCTAAAATTGTTTCCATTGTTCTTGTTCTTTATTTATTGTATAGGGTTTGTCTTCTTGATAGGGAGGGGCGTAGTCGGCAAAGAAAGCAAGTTGGCGATCTGTGCTTCGAGGTCGGCATGTCCGTCGTTGACGATGACATAGTCGCTGCGCCTTGCCACCTCTTCCTGCGGTAGTTGGCTGTCTATCCAGGCGAGGGCTTTTTCGCGCGAGATGTGGTCGCGCAGCATGATGCGCTGCACGCGGACTTCGAGTGGAGCGGTGACACAGACCACCCTGTCGAAGTGAAGACGACGGTTGAAGCCGCTGTCAAAGAGGATGGCACTCTCAAGCCATTCATAGCCAGACCGTTCAAAGTCTTGGGCTACGGCCGGATGCACAATGTCGTTGAGGGCCTGCTTGTTGGCCTCGCCCGCCAGCAGAAAGGTGGCCAGCACTTGTTTCTGCAACACCTTATTATTATATGCCTCTTCCCCTACAAGGAGGCGAAGGGCCTGTTGCAATGCCGGATCGGTGTGCATCAAGTGTTTGGCTGCGGCATCGCAGTCGTAGACTTTAATGCCGTGTGCTTCTAACAGCCGGCATACATGGCTCTTGCCACTGCCTATACCACCGGTGATGGCCGTGCGAAAGAGAGAAAGGATGCTGTCGTTCATTTTTTGGCAGATGGGAGAGGACAAGGTTATTGTTGCTCTATGAGATAATCCACCCGATTCATCTCCAAATGTGCCTTGAGCACCGTAGGAGGTGTTTTGCGTAGCAGGAGCGAACACTTGTCGGAGGGGTGACTGGCGAAGTCATTGTAGTCGGCCACCACTTCGAAGTCGCTGTCTTTAATGCTGCGGAATAGGCTGGCTCCCACAATGAACTGCACGCGCACCTTGGCGGGAAAAGTACGCAGTGTTTTTCCATCGGGCATGTTGATGGCCTTGATGGGCACTTCTATGTTTTCCTCGGTGAGAATGTCGGGATAGAGGGCCATCTTCACCCGATCGGGCACCATCTTCACCCCTCTGATGGGCTTGAGACCCACCTCCTGCACCACGGTGTCTCCGAGATGGGAGATGTAGAACGGTTGGGTAGTGACATACTTGATGCTGTCGAGCAGATGCTCGTTGGCATAAATGGTTATCTGCCGGGGGAAAAACTGTGTGCGGGCCAGATAGTAGCTGTTGTCTGTCACCACCTTGCCCGACATGCGGATGGGCACTGTTTTGGAACGTCCGTAGTTGAAGAAAAACTCCATGTGGTCGGGTGTCACCTTGGTCAATTTCGACGAACCAAACAGTTGGGCCGTAATTTGCTTCACGATGTCGGTATGGGGGATGATTCCTTTTCCCGAGGCCTTGGCGTAGGAAGTGAATTTAAAGGACAGGGGGCGGAATTTCCGTCCCGTCAGATAAGTGACCAGTGTGAATCCCTTGTCGCGGATGGTGACATGTATGGTGTCATCGATGTCGCCCGTGATGACGACATTCTTGGGTACTCCCACCAATCGGGGCGTCACGGGATATTCATACTCGTAGGTTTCGTTGAGAGCCATGAGCAACCAGAATGTTCCACTCAGAAAGAGAAAGAACAAAAAAATCAGAAACTCCTTGTTCACAGAACTGAACAGGAAGTTCCTGACAAGGCGGTATATCCGCGACAGATTATTCATGTGTGTGCAACTTATGCTCTGCAGGCAATGGCTACAAAGTGGTTATTGCTGTTGTTGGGGAGCGCTTTTGAAAACACAGTTTTTCTCTACGGTGATGATCACACCACGGGCAATCTCCACCTCAACGGTATTTGTGTTGAGATCTATGCTCTTAACCGTACCGTGTACACCGCCTTGTGTCACCACTTCCGTTCCGTTCTGTAACGAGTTTTGGAAATTGCGGATTTCCTTCTGGCGCTTCTGCTGCGGGCGCATCATGAAAAACCACATAATGGCGAAAATGGCGATCATCATAATGAGGAACGTCATGGAACCTCCCCCTTGGGCTGCCTGAGCGGCAAGAAACATTGTTGTCATGTTTGTTTGTTGTATTTATTGTTGTTTTTTGTTATTTGTCGGTTGTGGATACGGTGTCATCTCCTTCCGGTCTATGCTCAACCTCTTTGCTTTCTTCCTCCTTCTTGACCGGAGTGATCTTTTCACCCTTAGGTTTTCTTTCGGGCACCGGCTTGAGCATTTTTCCATTTTTGGCCAGGAAACGGGCAATGTTGTCCAACATCCCATTGATGTAGCCACCGCTGCGCGGGGTGCTGTAAACCTTGGCGAGGTTCACGTATTCATTGATGGTCACACTGACGGGGATGCCCGGGAACGTGAGCATTTCGGCAATGGCGATCTGCATGATCACCACATCCATATAAGCCAAACGTGAAAAGTCCCAGTTGCGACTCGCATCGCTCATGTAGCGCTGATATTGGTCGGCATTGAGGATGGTGGCACGAAACAGTTTGCGGGCAAACTCGCGGTCTTCCTCATCTTTATATTCCGGCAGCAATTCTTGATTGCTCTTGTTGGCCGGATCGAAGCGCTTGATGGTTTTCACTACAAACGTGTCTACCACTTCTTTGTCGTCGTTCCAGTAGAGACTCTTCTCCTCAAGCACGGCATTCAGCTCGTCGTTGTCTTCTATGAGCTGGCGGTATATCTTGCGCCACACTTCACGGTCGGCATCGTAACTGTCGGTTGTGTCGGCCATGTAGTCGATGTAGATTTGGCTCTGCTCTATCTGGGTGAGTAGTTTGCGTACATATTCTATATCATCTTTCCAAGTCTGCTTCTGGTTTTCCATAAACTCGCAGAGCATCTTGTTCTCTTCGAGTTGGACGGCAAATTTGTTGTAGGCAAACTTGGCTGAAGGTGGTTCCGTGCCTTCACGCTGCGCACGGGTGGTGGCCACTTCCACCTTGTGACGTGCCTCTTGTGTCAGAGCTACGATGAGTCCTAACAAATAATTATAGAGATCATAGGCCTTGGAAAGGCTGAAGAGCAGCTCTTTCTCGGCATTATCCATATTTTTGTTGCCGTTTTGATAGTATGCGTAGGTTAACTGGACTATCTTAATTCTTATCAACTCCCGATTTATCATTCTCTAACAATATTGGTTTGATTATAAAAAAATGTGTATATACTTACGATGCAAAGATAGAAAAAAAACGCTTATCGTGCAAACAAAACGCTTTTTTTCTATGTTTTTTTATACATTTGTTGGACAACTCGCGGAAAAAGTGTACCTTTGCACCGCTTTTCGAATAGAGAGTGGCGGGCTGCCGCATCTCTGTGTGATGGCGAATTAATAAATACAATTTAATTTAGAGTAACACATTATGAAAGAGATCAACGTAACAGGTCAGAAGCGTACAGACCTTGGTAAAAAAGCTTCTAGACTCCTTCGCAAAGAGGGAATGGTGCCTTGTAACCTCTATGGTGAGGCCAAGAAGGACGGTAAGCCCGTGGCACTGTCTTTCGCATCGCCCATGAGCGAACTCCGCAAGATTGTTTACACACCTCATATCTATGTTATCAATCTCATTATCGACGGTGAGAGCCACACGGCCATCATGAAGGAATTGCAGTTCGATCCCGTTACCGATGCTGTGATACACATCGATTTCCTTGAGGTGAACGATCAGAAACCTATCACTATCGGCATTCCCGTTAAACTCGTGGGTTTGGCACAGGGTGTGCGTGACGGTGGTCGCATGAACCTTTCGATCCGCAAGATCAACGTGACGGCTCCTTATCAGCAGATTCCCGAGCATCTTGATATAGACGTTACCGCTCTGAAGATCGGTAAGAGCATCAAGGTGGGCGAGCTCTCTTTCGAGGGTCTTGATATTGCCACAAGCAAGGAGGTTGTGGTTTGCTCTATCAAGATGACTCGTGCTGCACAGTTGGCCGCACAGCAGACCACTGAAGAGACTGCCGAGTAAAGACTATAACGGAGGGTGCTTCCCGGCCCCTCTCTTTTAGCACTTTGATAAATGGATAAATATTTGATTTGTGGACTTGGCAACCCGGGTGATGAATATGCGGGGACAAGACACAATACAGGTTTTATGGTATTGGACGCTTTTGCTAAGGCGTCCAATATTTGTTTTGAGGACAAGCGTTATGGATTTGTGGCAGAGACCTCCATCAAGGGACGGAAAGTATTCTTGTTGAAGCCTACCACGTTTATGAATCTCAGTGGCAATGCCGTGCGCTATTGGCTCAACAAGGAGAATATAGACGAGAGTCGGTTGCTTGTTGTCAGTGATGACGTGGCTCTTCCGCTCGGAGCGTTCCGGCTGAAAGGGAGCGGTAGCAATGGTGGGCACAACGGATTGGGGCATATCCAACAGATGATAGGCTCCGATTATGCTCGTCTGCGCATGGGCGTCGGCAACGACTATCCGCGTGGCGGTCAGATAGACTGGGTGTTGGGCCACTATTCCGAGGACGAGAAGAAGGAGTTGCAACCCGCTGTCGACACTGCGGTCGACATCATAAAGAGCTTTGTTTTGGCCGGCATTGATATCACGATGAACCAATATAACAAATTAGGTAAGAAATGAACGATGTAGCACGTGTCGACAAATGGCTTTGGGCCGCTCGCATCTATAAAACCCGTTCGTTGGCCGCTGATGCCTGCAAGAACAGCCGTGTCACCATCAACGGTGTCAATGTGAAACCTTCACATACTATTAAGGTGGGTGAGGTGATTAGCGTGAAGAAGTCTCCCGTGGTCTATTCTTTCCGTGTGCTCAAGTGCATAGAGCAGCGGGTAGGTGCCAAGCTGCTCCCCGAGGTCTATGAAAATGTCACCGATCCGAAGCAATACGAGTTGTTGGAAATGAGCCGTATCAGTGGTTTCGTCGACCGTGCCCGTGGAACGGGACGGCCCACCAAGAAAGAACGGCGTGCTCTCGATGCCTTTGTCGATCCTGCCATGTTCGGTTTTGAAGAGTTCGACGAGGAGTAAATGGTTGGCGAGGGTAAGTGTTTTTCATCGGAAAAATGGATATATGGTTATGGCAGGAAATAAAAAGAAATTAGCCGTTTTCGTTTCCGGAACCGGTACCAACTGCGAGAATATCATCCGATATTTCCGTGGCAGCGAAAGGGGAGAGGTGGCCCTTGTACTTTCCACCACGACCGGATGTTTGGCATTGGAGAAAGCGCAGCGGCTCGGAGTACCCACAATGTTCATGTCGCGGGAAGATTTTCGGTCAGGAAATCGGCTTCTGCCGGTGATGGATAGTTTTAAAATCGACTTTATTGTGTTGGCGGGTTTCCTTCAGCTCGTACCTGACTTTCTTCTCGGACGGTTCGATCATGCCATCATCAATATCCATCCGGCACTCTTGCCTAAGTTTGGCGGAAAGGGGATGTATGGCCACCATGTGCATGAAGCTGTCAAGGCGGCAGGGGAGACCGAAACTGGGATGACCGTACATTGGGTGACGAAAGATTATGATGCAGGTGAAATCATTGCCCAATTCCGTGTGCCTGTTTACCCCGATGACACCCCCGATGACATTGCCTATCGTGAGCATCTGCTCGAAATGGAACATTTCCCCAAAGTCATAGAAGGACTTTTAGGCGATTTGCACCTATAGAAACTTACTTGGCCGATAGTCGCCCATAAGTTGAAGGCCCGGGAAAAAGCATCTCCATTGATACTTTTTTCCGGGCCTTTGTTGATAGGAATATTATTGGCGAGTTCTATTTAAAGATCTCTTCCAGTTTCTTTTGCAGGTTTTCGCCCCTTAAGTCCATGGCTATGATTTTGCCCTGTGGGTCTACGAGCACGTTGCTGGGGATGGAGTTTACTCCGTATTCGTCGTGTGCAGCAGTCTTCCAACCTTTCAAGTCACTCATTTGCGGCCACGACATACCGAGATCCACCACGGCCTGTTTCCACGCATCGGCCTTGCTGTCGAAGCTCACACCCACAATCTCGAATCCTTTGTCGCGGAAGCGTTTGTAGGCTGTCACCACATTGGGCATTTCTTGACGGCAGGGGCCGCACCAACTTGCCCAGAAGTCTACAAGTACGTATTTCCCTTTGCCTACCCACTGTGACAGCTTGACCGGTGAACCGTTAAGGTTCTTCATGCTCAAATCTTTGAACATGATGCCCGGGGCGCGCTTTGAGATGGAGTTGTAGTAGGCCTTCACACTGGCAAATGCCGGATCATTGTAGTAGCCCGTGTTGGGATCCATGAGTTCCTTGAGCTGGTCGAAGTCCAGACTGTAAATAGCCTGACCGATGTATTTGGCAGGGATGGCCGTCTGCTTGAAGTCGTGTGCAATGTCGAGCACCACTTTGGTCATTCCCGCTTCAATCATTCCGGCCTTGGCCTCAATATCGGCTTTCTGTGCATCGGTGGTTCCTGCTGCCTGATAAGCCTCTACCAGTTTTCCGTATTCCTTTTGCAGTGAATCCATTCTTTGCTCATATACCTTGATGTCAGCGGTGTTTGGCTGTGTTGCCTTTTCCGTTTTAGGTTGTTGGCCGCATGCCGTAATCGAAGGCAATGCAATCAACATGAAGATAAGTAACTTTTTCATTTCTCTTTCATCATTAAATTTTTGTTCAACGCAAAAATACAAATAAATCTCCTATCACCGATTCTTTTAAAGACTTTTTATTCTTTGTTATAAAAGTTACAAATTGAGTAACTCCTTATTGGTACAAAAACTTTTTCTCTCTTTTTCCTGTCTTGCTGTCATTTGCCATTGTAACAATCTGTCGATGAGTGAGTTGATGGCTGACAGGAAATTAAGATAATGACAGCAATTTGCAGTCATTGCGATTTTAGCTTTTGTCATTCTGAGTCACTTTGCCCGTGAGTTCTCTTTATTCCAGATTGTCCAAGCGTTGACAGTCGGACAATTCTTAGGAGAGATGCTTGTGTATCTCAAGAAAAATTGCGAATATTGCAAATCAGTAGTGTAAAGGAGAATTTAGTAAATGGGATTTAGAACACAGAAAAGTTTGATTTATAAGTATGTCTCGTACAGATTTAAAAGGGAGTGTTTAAATGAGCCGACTCTCGACAGTATGAGTCCAAGCGAAAAAGAAGGGCTTTGTGTGGCTGTCGCAAAGAAAACTTCATGGATATTTCTTGTCTTTGGGGCTGTATATTGCTGTGCTGTCTTTTGGTTCACCCATTATCTATGGATGTTTCAAGAACAAAGCACCTTTGCCAAGTGGCTTGTAGATACCTTACAGTCGGCCAATGATATCATTCAAGGTGATTGGGGATATGGAATGATGGGAAAAAGAGACATTGTCTTTCGGGTCTTTTTTAAGCTTTTTCCGGTAATTCTCATGATGGTGATCCCTTTGGTCGTATTTATGATGGTAACAGCAAATTTGCTCATACGCCAGATGGTAGGTAGAGAAAAAGAATAGTCGATCGCTATATTTATATTTAAGGTGTGTGCCCGAAAAACAATCAATAATCGCTCCGGATAGCGTTAATCTTCCGGTTTATTGCATTTGTTACAGCGATTTTTTGTAATTTTGCAGCCCCGATTATGAAGCGTGGGTGATTTTCCCGGTCCTGTTTTTGCAGGCTGCGGAGGTTTCCGTGAAGGCTTTGCGGGTCATTTGAGTGCTTGGTAAACCTCGTTAAAAACAAGAAACATGACAAAAGAAACTAAACAGGTGAGCGTGCTGTTCATGCTTTTCAGCATTCTCTTTTGCGTTTGCCTCATTGCAGCTAACGTGCTCGAAACAAAGCAAATTCAGGTAGGACCTTTCTCCTTTGGTCGTCTGGTGTTCCCCGCCATCTCGCTGACGGGCGGACTCATTGTCTTTCCCGTAAGCTACATCATCAACGACTGTGTGTGCGAAGTGTGGGGCTATGGCAAGGCGCGCCTGTTGATATGGCTCGGTTTTGCGATGAACTTCTTCTTCGTGGCCGTGGGAGCCTTGTGCGACTGGATTCCCGGGGCTGCCTATTGGGACAACGATGCCGGTTTCCATGCCGTCTTCGGATTGGCTCCGCGCATCGCCGCCGCTTCTTTCGTGGCCTTCCTTTGCGGGTCGTTCATGAATGCCTATGTGATGAGCCGCATGAAGATTGCTTCCCAAGGGCGCAATTTCTCTGCCCGCGCCATTCTCAGCACGGTGGCCGGAGAGGGCATCGATTCGGTGATATTCTTCCCGTTGGCACTCGGCGGGGTGGTGCCGGTTGACGAACTGCCCAAGCTCATGCTGTGGCAAGTGGTGCTCAAGACGGTATATGAAATCATCGTACTGCCCGTCACCATCCGGGTGGTGCATGCCGTCAAGGCCCATGAGGGCGAAGATGTCTACGACAACGGTGTCAATTATAATGTGATGAGGATATTCAGTATATGATGAGAAGAGGAGTTAAAGGGAGTTAAGACAAATGTTTCATCGCTTATAAATCATCTTTGAAATAGCAATAAAGCACTTGTCTTAACTCCCTTTAACTCCTTAACTCCCTTTAACTCCTAAAAGAACAGTCCCTAAAAATTACTCCTAAAATAAATAATATGTCCAGAAACGAAGAGGGCCTGCAGGCCTTGGGAAAGAAAACAGAATACCGGAGCGACTATGCTCCTGAAGTGTTGGAAACATTCGTCAACAAACATCCTGACAATGACTATTGGGTGAGGTTCAACTGTCCGGAGTTCACCTCCTTGTGTCCCATCACGGGCCAACCCGACTTTGCCGAGATGCGCATCAGTTACATCCCCGATGTGAAGATGGTGGAGAGCAAGAGTCTCAAACTCTATCTCTTCTCCTTCCGCAACCACGGTGACTTCCACGAAGACTGCGTGAACAAGATCATGAAAGACCTCATCGCCCTTATGGATCCGAAATATATCGAGGTGACGGGACTGTTCACGCCCCGTGGCGGCATCAGCATCTATCCCTTTGCCAACTACGGCCGTCCGGGCACGCGGTATGAGCAGATGGCCCATGAGCGGTTTTTGCGCCACGACATGTAGGCCGACGATTTTGTCAAACTATATGTCGCTTTTCGGCCACTGTGCTTGCGATATTCTCGATGGACGTGCAGTTGGTCGTAAATAAGCGAATTTTGGCGATGCCATTAAGGTGTTGGTAGTCAGTAAGTTGAATTTTATTAACACCTTTTTGTGCTCTGAAAAGAACGCAAAAGCGGCCGAACGGGCCTGCAAAACAGTTACGTTTGCAGGCCC
>OBYZ01000224.1_pt1 | contig 69400 bp, 55 predicted proteins | sample 1501501 | NCBI WGS metagenome assembly OBYZ01 (sample SAMEA2580213, study PRJEB22360) | human gut metagenome | biome: human gut; feature: human-associated habitat; material: faeces | place: Denmark | collected 2008/2010
TGTCGATGAAGCCAGTGCAAAGCGGCTGGCTTCGGCCTCCCGCCGCCGTGCCGACGAAGATGCCCTCAGCGAAGCGGACGAGAAGCTGCTGGCGGCCCTCTATGCCCTGCGCAAGCGGCTGGCCGCAAAGCAGAAGCTCCCCGCCTATATGGTGTTCAACGATTCCACCCTCCGCCAGATGGCGCTGAAAAAGCCCCTGAGCGTGGAGGAACTGCTCAATATCCCCGGTGTGGGCGAGAAAAAGGCCGCCCGCTATGGCCAGGAGTTCCTGGGTGCCATCGAAGAAACCGTTGGCACACGGTGAATTGGAGATAAAAGAACAAATAAAGCGTCCAGTTTTCCACGGCCAGTGCAGGCAGGGTGGAAAACGGGACGCTTTTTGTAAAAATAAAAGGGAACTGAATCACTCCAGTTCCCTCAAGTATATGTCCCTGAGAACATATACCCCAATTAGTAAGAATATTATATCGCAGCTGTTGAAAAAATGCAACTGTTAAATATAATTTTTCAAAATTTCCATCCGTTTCGTCAGGTCGGGATGAATGACAATTGAAGCGACGGCAGGGTTGACTTCAGAGCGATAGGTTTCTGTGATATGCTCAAATTCTTCAATGAACTTAAGGATTTCGGAATTTGGCATCTGCAATAGCTTCAGATAATAGGACATCAGAATGACATAATCTCCGATGGTTTTGAAATTGACATACGGAAGCTGAATCGCAGAACGGAGACAGGCTTTCATTGCCTTTGTGGGGTCAAAATTGCGAAATCGGGTATCAAATACCACGGCATTGTGAGCAATAGCATTTCGGAGATCTTTCAAAGCATAGATGTAGCGAAATAAGAGCTCACAGGATGTATCGTTGGAAAGATCAAGGCCAATGCGGGTGGAAATATCTTTTCGGACAGAAAAAGTTAAACAAGAAAGCAAGTATCCAAAATCTCCCATGGTCATGATCTCGAAGAAAGCCCAAAGAGGAACACCGGAGTAAGTTGGATTATTGTAAAAATGTGTGATTTTTGGATTTCCTTTTGCATAGGCGTTTGCAAGGCTGGACTGGATGGAACGCTGAAGGTTCAATTTGTTTTGCTGGGCTCGCTTTTTCTGTTCAACGGTGAAATTGGCAGGGGAGTTGTTGTAACTGCAAACGACACGATCGAGAACATCCGAAATACTCTCGGATTGTGCGTTTTCAAGGATGCCCTGCAATGCGATGTTCTTGACAGCAGTTTCAATGAACATCATTTTTCCGTAAAACAGAGCTTTCAGGGCAGAATCATATTGGATGGTGGCATAGAGCTCTTGATAAGAGGAAAAAGGCAGGCGCGCACCGGCAGATTTGAAGAAACGATAGCCTTTATAGCCATGATAATATCCGGTTGTGACAAGCTGCTGTTTCTGTGTTTCGCCGGAGATGGCGATGCCGTTGTCGCGCAGGTGCTGCATTAAGTCGTTTGTTGTTTTATAGCTCATGGGCATCCTCGATTTACATGCTATGGGTGGCAAACACCTGTTCGTCCTCCCACCAGACGGGAGCTTTTGCGGCAAGGCTCTTGGGCACATCCAGAAGCCGCTGGTTGGAGCTGCCCCGGAAGCGCAGAGAGATATCGTGCTGGGCTTCCACAAAGCGGCCGTCCACCAGAACATCCAGCAGGCTCAGCAGCTCATCGGTGACCTCACAGCGGGCCGGGCAGGGAACACTGCCGGTCAGCTGTTCCCAGGTGTAGCCGGAATAGCACCAGACGCTCTTATTTGGGTACAGCGCCCTGAAGTTGCGGACAAAGGGCAGCAGCTCCCGCTGATTCTCCGGCTCAAAAGGCTCACCGCCCAGCAGGGAGATGCCTGCAATATAGTCGGGCTGGCAGGATGCAAAGATCTCGTTGCGCACAGCCTTGTCGAAGGGCTGACCGTACCCGAAATCCCATGCCACCTCGTTGAAGCAGCCCGGGCAGTGGTGCCTGCAGCCCGAAACAAAGATGCTGGTGCGCACCCCCGGCCCATTGGCAATGTCGTAATACTTAATTGTTGCGTAATTCATAGATAAAACTCCATATAAAAAGCTCCCCCTCTCGGGGGAGCTGTCAATGCGAAGCGTTGACTGAGAGGGTTACAGATGCAGCACCCGATCCTTGATCTCCTGTGTCCGGCCCTGGTTCCAGAACTGGGTGCCGATATAACCGCAGGTGCGGCGGGCAACGTTCAGCTTGTTCTGGTCACGGTTGCCGCACTTGGGGCACTCCCACACCAACTTGCCGTCATCCTCAACGATCTTGATCTCTCCGTCGTAGCCGCAGCACTGGCAGTAATCGGACTTGGTGTTCAGCTCGGCGTACATGATGTTATCATAGATGAACTGCAGCACGCTTATCACGGCCTCCAGATTGTCCTGCATGTTGGGTACTTCCACATAGCTGATGGCACCGCCCGGGGACAGCTTCTGGAACTCGCTCTCAAACTTGAGCTTGGTGAAGGCATCAATGGGCTCCGAAACATGGACGTGGTAGCTGTTGGTGATATAGTTCTTATCGGTGATGCCGGGCACGATGCCGAACCGCTTCTGCAGGCACTTGGCAAACTTGTAGGTGGTGGATTCCAGCGGGGTGCCGTAGAGAGAGTAATCCATGTTCTCGGCTTTCTTCCACTCGGTGCACTTGTCGTTCATGTGCTGCATCACGCTCAGGGCAAAGGGCTTGGCACCGGCATCGGTGTGGCTCTTGCCGGTCATATACTTCACGCACTCATACAGACCGGCGTAGCCCAGGCTGATGGTGGAGTAGCCGCCAAAGAGCAGCTTGTCGATCTTCTCGCCCTTCTTCAGGCGGGCCAGTGCGCCGTACTGCCACAGAATGGGGGCGGCATCGCTGGGGGTGCCCATCAGGCGCTGATGGCGGGCCTGCAGTGCCTTGTGGCAGAGAGCCAGGCGCTCGTCAAAGATTTTCCAGAACTTCTCGAAGTTGCCGCCGGAGGAAAGGGCTACATCCACCAGATTGATGGTGACAACACCCTGATTGAAGCGGCCGTAGTATTTGGGCTTGCCGGTCTCGGGGTCCACATAGGGAGTCAGGAAGCTGCGGCAGCCCATGCAGGTGTAGCAATGGCCTTCGCCATTTTTGTCCACCTTGAGCTCGAGCATCTTCTTCTCGGAGATGTAGTCGGGCACCATCCGCTTGGCAGTGCACTTGGCAGCCAATTCGGTCAGGTAATAATAAGGAGTGCCGGGGCGGATGTTGTCCTCTTCCAGCACATAGATCAGCTTGGGGAAGGCGGGGGTGATCCAGACACCGGCCTCGTTCTTCACGCCCTGATAGCGCTGACGGATGGTCTCCTCGATGATGATGGCAAGGTCGGCCTTTTCCTGTGCGTTGCGGGCTTCTCCCAGATACATGAACACGGTGATGAAGGGGGCCTGACCGTTGGTGGTCATCAGGGTCACGACCTGATACTGGATGGTCTGGACACCGCGGTTGATCTCGTTGCGCAGGCGGCGCTCCACGATCTCCTTCTTGCGCTCCGGGGTAACGTCCAGCCCTTCCATCTCCGCCTCGACCTCAGCGGCGATCTTCTTGCGGGAGACATCCACAAAGGGAGCCAGATGGGTCAGGCTGATGCTCTGGCCACCGTACTGGTTGGATGCCACCTGCGCAATGATCTGGGTGGCAATGTTGCAGGCGGTGGAAAAGCTGTGGGGCTTTTCAATATAGGTGCCGGAGATCACGGTGCCGTTCTGCAGCATATCCTCCAGGTTGACCAGATCGCAGTTGTGCATGTGCTGCGCAAAGTAGTCGGAATCGTGGAAGTGGATCAGGCCCTCGTTGTGTGCCTTGACGATCTCCGGGTCCAGCAGCAGGCGGGCGGTCAGGTCTTTGGAGATCTCACCAGCCATATAGTCACGCTGGACGCTGTTCACGGTGGGGTTCTTGTTGGCGTTCTCCTGCTTGACTTCCTCGTTCTGGCACTCGATCAGGCTGAGGATGCGCTCGTCGGTGGTGTTGGTCTGGCGCTTCAGGCTCTGCACATAACGGTAGGTGATATAATGGCGGGCTACATCGTGGGCCTGAATGTCCATCAGCTTGTTCTCCACCATGTCCTGGATCTCTTCCACGCTCACGGCACGGTTCAGCGCCTGGCACTGCTCCGTGACATCGTTGGCGATGGATAGAATCTGCTCCTGGGTCAGGCTGCTCTTGCGGCTGACCGAATCGCTGGCCTTGGTGACCGCAGTGATGATCTTGGTGATATCAAATGGAACTTCCGAACCGTTGCGCTTGATGATCTTCATAGTGTTCCTCCGTCGTTCTATCTGTGTACAGTTCAAACGGGTGCCTCTTTCGTAAGAGGCACCCGCAAAGCAGTCTTGGGATGCGTTCAATTGATGTGATTCTATGATATCACTATTTAGTGATATGTCAATGGAGAAACCACTACATTTTGTGTTTTGGCGGTTTCGCCAAAATTGAGCCAAGAATCTTGGAGCAAAATTTGAGGCCAAAGCTCTTGACAAACTGTGCAAGGAAAGTGTTTGCATTCCGGGGCGTAATATCCACGGCGGTGTATACTTCCCTAGAAGTTTGAATGGAACGATACCTTATTATATAGAGAAAATGGCCTCTGAAGCCACCGCAGCCTCCACGTCAAGGAACGTGTAAATTACAGTTAAAAAACTAGTCAAAAAGTCAAAGACGCAGAAAGAAACGAAAAAAGTGAAAAAAGGGGTTGCCAAACGTGTCGGGATATGGTATTATACTTGAGCGCCAAGGGCCGCCGGAAAGAATGACTTCTGAAAGCGGCAGAAGCAAAGCGAAAGAACCAATATGGATACGTTGAAAAACGAGCCACAAGTTCGAAAAGATCGAAAAGCTTCTGAAAAAAGTGCTTGACAAAAAATCACTTCTGTGGTAAAATAATCAAGTCGTCAGCCGCTAAGGCTGAGGCGCACAGGACCTTGAAAATTGAACAATATCGAAAAACTTGTAACGGAACCTATTTTCGTGTTGGAAAAACACGTTAAACAATTCCAAACAAAGTAATTCACACAGGACGCAAGCGATTGCGTGCTGAGCGAAACGATTTAACACTTTTTAAGTGATAAATATCATTTATAAAGAGTTTGATCCTGGCTCAGGACGAACGCTGGCGGCGCGCCTAACACATGCAAGTCGAACGAGAGAGAGGGAGCTTGCTTCCTCAATCGAGTGGCGAACGGGTGAGTAACGCGTGAGGAACCTGCCTCAAAGAGGGGGACAACAGTTGGAAACGACTGCTAATACCGCATAAGCCCACGGGTCGGCATCGACCAGAGGGAAAAGGAGCAATCCGCTTTGAGATGGCCTCGCGTCCGATTAGCTAGTTGGTGAGGTAACGGCCCACCAAGGCAACGATCGGTAGCCGGACTGAGAGGTTGAACGGCCACATTGGGACTGAGACACGGCCCAGACTCCTACGGGAGGCAGCAGTGGGGAATATTGCACAATGGGGGAAACCCTGATGCAGCGACGCCGCGTGGAGGAAGAAGGTCTTCGGATTGTAAACTCCTGTTGTTGAGGAAGATAATGACGGTACTCAACAAGGAAGTGACGGCTAACTACGTGCCAGCAGCCGCGGTAAAACGTAGGTCACAAGCGTTGTCCGGAATTACTGGGTGTAAAGGGAGCGCAGGCGGGAAGACAAGTTGGAAGTGAAATCTATGGGCTCAACCCATAAACTGCTTTCAAAACTGTTTTTCTTGAGTAGTGCAGAGGTAGGCGGAATTCCCGGTGTAGCGGTGGAATGCGTAGATATCGGGAGGAACACCAGTGGCGAAGGCGGCCTACTGGGCACCAACTGACGCTGAGGCTCGAAAGTGTGGGTAGCAAACAGGATTAGATACCCTGGTAGTCCACACCGTAAACGATGATTACTAGGTGTTGGAGGATTGACCCCTTCAGTGCCGCAGTTAACACAATAAGTAATCCACCTGGGGAGTACGACCGCAAGGTTGAAACTCAAAGGAATTGACGGGGGCCCGCACAAGCGGTGGAGTATGTGGTTTAATTCGAAGCAACGCGAAGAACCTTACCAGGTCTTGACATCCCGATGCTATTTCTAGAGATAGAAAGTTACTTCGGTACATCGGTGACAGGTGGTGCATGGTTGTCGTCAGCTCGTGTCGTGAGATGTTGGGTTAAGTCCCGCAACGAGCGCAACCCTTATGGTCAGTTACTACGCAAGAGGACTCTGGCCAGACTGCCGTTGACAAAACGGAGGAAGGTGGGGATGACGTCAAATCATCATGCCCTTTATGACTTGGGCTACACACGTACTACAATGGCGTTAAACAAAGAGAAGCAAGACCGCGAGGTGGAGCAAAACTCAGAAACAACGTCCCAGTTCGGACTGCAGGCTGCAACTCGCCTGCACGAAGTCGGAATTGCTAGTAATCGTGGATCAGCATGCCACGGTGAATACGTTCCCGGGCCTTGTACACACCGCCCGTCACACCATGAGAGCCGGGGGGACCCGAAGTCGGTAGTCTAACCGCAAGGAGGACGCCGCCGAAGGTAAAACTGGTGATTGGGGTGAAGTCGTAACAAGGTAGCCGTAGGAGAACCTGCGGCTGGATCACCTCCTTTCTAAGGAGTCAGGCAGATGGAAGAACATCGAAGATGGTCGGCCATCTGGAACAGGTGACAGATACAAGCAGAGTAGATATTGTTCGATTTTGAGGGCCCTGAAAAGGACACTCAAAGACGTACCTTGAAAACTGAATAATAACTGCGAAACAAAGATTATAGTAAGTTCTTTTAAGAAATATTGCAATTTCAAAAGGAAGGGTAACAATAATCTTCGTTGGCAAAAGAGAGAATCAAGAGGATACCAAATGTTCTGAAAGAACGTTTGAAAGGTCAAGCGAACAAGGGCGCAGGGCGAATGCCTTGGCACTGGGAGCCGATGAAAGACGTGATAAGCTGCGATAAGCTTCGGGGAGCTGCAAATAAGCATTGATCCGGAGATTTCTGAATGAGGAAACTCACCTGGGTTCATACTCAGGTACAATACACTGAAATTCAAAATAGGTGTATTGAGGGAACCGCCTGAACTGAAACATCTAAGTAGGGCGAGGAAGAGACATCAAACGAGATTCCGTAAGTAGTGGCGAGCGAACGCGGAAGAGGGCAAACCGAGAGTAGAAATACTTTCGGGGTACGGACTGCTTTTAAGACTCAATCTGTTAACCGAACGGCATGGGAAGGCCGGTCAGAGAGTGTGAGAACCACGTAGGTGAAAACGGAGAGAGCTGCGCAGGATCCAGAGTACGGCCAGACACGTGAAACCTGGTCGGAATACGGGGGGACCACCCTCCAACCCTAAATACTACCCAGTGACCGATAGCGTATAGTACTGTGAAGGAAAGGTGAAAAGCACCCCGGGAGGGGAGTGAAAAAGAACCTGAAACCCTGTGCCTACAAGCACCTAGAGCGCGTCAAAGCGTGATAGGGTACTTTTTGTAGAACGGTCCGGCGAGCGATTGTATGCAGCAAGGTTAAGGACTTAAGGTCTGGAGCCGAAGCGAAAGCGAGTTTGAAAAGGGCGTTAAGTTGCATATAATGGGCCCGAAACCGGGTGACCTACCCATGGTCAGGTTGAAGTGGAAGTAAAATTCCATGGAGGACCGAACCGACCTCCGTTGAAAAGGCGGCGGATGAACTGTGGGTAGCGGAGAAATTCCAATCGAACCCGGAGATAGCTGGTTCTCCCCGAAATAGTTTTAGGACTAGCCTCAAGTTAGATACCTGGAGGTAAAGCACTGAATAGCCTAGCGGCCGAGAGGTTAGCGAAGCTTATCAAACTCAGAATGCCAGAGTATTGATGCTTGGGAGTCAGACAGTGTCAGATAAATGTCATTGTCAAAAGGGAAACAGCCCAGATCTACAGCTAAGGTCCCAAAGTCAGGTTAAGTGGAAAACGATGTGAAGATACGCAGACAACCAGGATGTTGGCTCAGAAGCAGCCACTCATTCAAAGAGTGCGTAATAGCTCACTGGTCGAGCGTCTTTGCGCGGAGAATTTAACGGGGCTAAACCTGACACCGAAGCTTAGGCAATACAGCAATGTATTGGGTAGGGGAGCGTTGTATACGCGGAGAAACAGTAGCGCAAGCGGCTGTGGAGTGTATAGAAGTGAGAATGCCGGAATGAGTAGCGCGAATGCAGTGAGAATCTGCATGGCCGAAAGCCTCAGGTTTCTGGAGGAAGGTTCGTCCGCTCCAGGTTAGTCGGGAGCTAAGGTGAGGCCGGAAGGCGTAGCCGATGCACAGACGGTAGAGATTCCGTCACCACCAAAAGAGTTAAGCACAGGGACACATATGAAGTCTCAGAGCCGGGTGTTGGTTCCGGTAGAGATCGAGGGAAATTAGTACCGAAGTCTGAGATGGAAGATGGCGAGAAAAGCTGTGTGTATTTCTGAGGTGCCCGTACCGCAAACCGACACAGGTAGGTAGGAAGAAGATTCTAAGGCCAACGGGAGAAGGGTTGTTAAGGAACTCGGCAAATTGACCCCGTAACTTCGGGAGAAGGGGTGCTCCAGAGATGGAGCCGCAGAGAATCGGCCCAAGCAACTGTTTACCAAAAACACAGGTTTGTGCTAAATCGAAAGATGACGTATACGAGCTGACGCCTGCCCGGTGCTGGAAGGTTAAGAGGAGATGTGCAAGCATTGAATCGAAGCCCCAGTGAACGGCGGCCGTAACTATAACGGTCCTAAGGTAGCGAAATTCCTTGTCAGGTAAGTTCTGACCCGCATGAAAGGCGTAATGATTTGGGCACTGTCTCAACAGCCCGCCCGGCGAAATTGTAGTACCGGTGAAGATGCCGGTTACCCGCGACAAGACGGAAAGACCCCATGGAGCTTTACTGTAGCCTAATATTGGGTTTCGATGTTGCATGCACAGGATAGATGGGACTCTGGGAAACCAAGGCTTTGGCTTTGGCGGAGAGGCCGTTGGGATACCATCCTTGCGATATTGGAATTCTAACCTGCGGCTCTGAATCGAGTCGGGGGACATTGTTAGGTGGGCAGTTTGACTGGGGCGGTCGCCTCCTAAAGAGTAACGGAGGCGTTCAAAGGTTCGCTCAGCTTGAACGGAAATCAAGCAAAAGAGTGCAAACGCAGAAGCGAGCCTAACTGCGAGACTGACGGGTCGAGCAGTAACGAAAGTTGGAGTTAGTGATCCGGCGGTATGTGAGTGGAAATGCCGTCGCTCAACGGATAAAAGCTACCCTGGGGATAACAGGCTGATCTCCCCCAAGAGTCCACATCGACGGGGAGGTTTGGCACCTCGATGTCGGCTCATCGCATCCTGGGGCTGTATTCGGTCCCAAGGGTTTGGCTGTTCGCCAATTAAAGCGGTACGCGAGCTGGGTTCAGAACGTCGTGAGACAGTTCGGTCCCTATCTGTCGTGGGCGCAGGATATTTGATGGGAGCTGTCCCTAGTACGAGAGGACCGGGACGGACGTACCTCTGGCGCACCAGTTGTTCCGCCAGGAGCATAGCTGGGCAACTACGTACGGATCGGATAAACGCTGAAAGCATCTAAGCGTGAAGCCGACCCAAAGATAAGATATCCCACTGATTGAATCAGGTAAGATCCCTTGTAGACTACGAGGTTGATAGGCACGATGTGTAAGTGGAGCGATCCATTCAGCAAGTGTGTACTAATAGATCGAGGGCTTGACCACAATTCGCTTGAATTCTCAAGTCAATGATAAAATGTTAGCAGTGATTATTCAGTTTTGAAGGCACGTCCTTCTAAAAACACTGGACAAAGTAAAACAGAAATGTTATACTGAACCAGTCATATTGGTCGGTGACGATGACGGTGAGGTTCCACCTGTTCCCATTCCGAACACAGAAGTTAAGCTCACTCGTGCCCAAGATAGTTCGCTGGAAACGGCGCGTGAAAATAGGTAGTCGCCGACTCAAATGTCGGGATGTTTGAAACCGCATCTCGACAATATGCACCTCTAGCTCAGTTGGTAGAGCAACTGACTCTTAATCAGTGGGCCCAGGGTTCGAGTCCCTGGAGGTGCACCAGATATTGAACGTCAAATCGTAAGATTTGGCGTTCTTTCTTTATGTAGGAAAGCGGCTGCACACTTTCTGCACACCGTTTGCACATTTGCCCGAATCGGGGGCTTTTCTGCGCAAGGTTTGCACAGCCTGCTTTCCTTTGCATAAAAAGAAGAAATGTTAGACGAACAAGGCTCTCGTCAATTCTCTGCGTTCATCTTCGTCCATTAGCCGGATGGCTTCAAGGATCTCTTTGCCGGAGATTTTTGTTGCCGCCGGCTTTTCGTTTTGCCGGGGCTGAGGTGCTGCCGGGGTCAGGTCTTGGGAATAGAAGTTCGCTTCGATCTTCTCGGTCAGCTCCAGCCGGGGCTTGTCCTGTGTGTGGGCGTAGGTGTCCATCAGGACAGCAGCCGTTGCGTGGCCTGTGTTGCCCTGAACAGACTTGAAGTCGCCGTCCGACTGCAACAGCTGATAGGTGGCACTGGAATGCCGCAGACCGTGGAACACGATCTGCTCAAACTCCAGGTGCTCGGCTCTCCACAGACGGTACCATTTCGTCAGCAACTCTGGTGCGATGGGCAAGCCGTCCGGGAGCCGGAACAGCTGCCCGCAGTTGCTGTACTTCTCCGGGGCGTTCTGCTCGTCCTGTTTGAGCTTTTCAAGCCATGCCAGAAGTTCCTCTTTCAGAGGTTTGGTCATATACAGGATACGACTTGACTTCTTGGTCTTGGGCTTTTTCAGGATGAGAGAGGACTTACTGCCCTCACGCCTGTCTGGGAAGGTGTGGTAGACCTGCTTGGGGTCGAGCTTTTCCAGAGCGTCCTTGTTGGCTCGCTGCATGGTCTTACTGACCGAGATAGTACCACGCCCATCGGCGGCATCAAAGTCCAGATCACTCGGCTGCAAGCCGAGAATTTCGCCCTCACGGAGCGAAAGGATCATGCTCATGTGCACCGCCAGATGCAGGGCAGGGTTCTCGATGGTCTGCAAGGCTACCAGCATGGTTTTCTCGTCCCAGATGGTACGCTCCTCAATGTTGATCTTGGGCGCATCACGGGGCAGGGGAATCTTGTGGATCAAGTCCCATTCCACCGCATAGGAAAATGCGGTCTTGAGCAGCGTGTGGACTTCGTGGATAGAGGTGCTGGACAGCAGCCGCTTCTTCTGCTTCTTGGACAGGTCCTGCTTCACACCGTGCACATACTGCCCGCAGGGGGTCTTGGCAAGGGTGGAATAGAACTTCTCAATGTCGTAGGTTCGCAGTTCCTGCACCTTCCGTTTCCCGATATACGGCACGATAAGATTCTGCACCATCGCCACAGACTGGGTGTAGGTCTTGGGGGACCATTTGTGCTTGGTGGACTGAATCGGGATCCATTTGTACAGCATCTCCTCCACCGTCATGGTGTCGGGGACAAGGAACGTGCCGTCCAGCAGCTCTTTCTCGACCGTGATTTTTCGCTCCTGCGCCTCCTTTTTGGTCTTGAAACTCTCCCATCCCTCGCATGGCTTGCCGGAATGGTCTTTGTACTTGTAACGGACGGAGTAGGAATCTCCGCGCTTCATGATAGATGCCATAGATTACCTCCCTCAGACCTCTGCAAACCAGTTGTCGAAGCTCTGCTTGTTCACCCGGATGCTGGTGCCGATGCGCAGCACCCGGAAATCCTTCGTGGTGTTGCACAGGTTGTACGCAGCGCGAGGAGAAATCGCCAAAAGTTGGGCAATCTCCTCCACCCGGTAAACAAGAGGTTCGTGCTTGGCTGCTTGGGTCTGGTCAGAAGATTCAATGGCAGGGGATTTGGACGCTTCCATTGTAACCGGGTTCGAGTCCATTTGCAAAGGCTTATTCGTATAATCTTCTAATCTTCAGATTTCACAGAGGCGGTTTCACTGGGGATAGTGGTAGTGCGGTTTTTTGTCATAGGCAAGTCTCCTTTTTTACATCTGGTTTGTTAAAGCTCAGCGTTCTGCTCGTGATGGCGGTCTTTGGGAATGCTCGCTGTGCGCTCCGGTTTCTGGGAGAGAAGATTTTCAAAAAAATTGCGCACACGCTCCGGGGCGTGGCGCATAGCGTCCAGATAAGGCTGCACCTCGTTCCGCAGATTACGGTAGCGGGTCTGCCATTTGATAGAATCCTGTTGTGCAGCGGACAACTGCTGTTTGAGCTGACGGTTTTCCATGTCCACCATAAAACCGTGGGCGGCTTGGCTCTTTAACTGGGAAAATTCTTCTTCGGTCAGCGAATAGTTGCCCAGCAGGGTCTTTTTGCCCAGACTGGCAACATCCTGTGCATGGATAAGGGCGTTCTGGGTGAGAGCGGCCTTTTTCTGAACAGTGGCAAGTTCCTTCTCCTTTTTGGAGAGGGTCTGACTGGTTTTGGCAAGCGACTGCGCCTTTTGGTCGGCTTGGGCGGTCAGGCTGTCCAGCCGTTCCTGCTCCCGTTGAACTTTGAACTGGGTGACGGTCAGGTGTTCTTCGGTGCTGCCGCGCTCGCCGCGCTCTACATCGGTGTACCCGGCATTATGCATATAGTTGAAGAAATCGTCTTGCAGGATGCTATACGACTTCTTCAGGACTGGTTTGCCGTTCTTTTGCAGGACGGGCTCTCCAGCATCGTCCAGCAGGGGCTTGGAAGCCCACTTCTTGCTTCGGCTGACCTGCATGACGGTCTCCTTGACGGTGCCGACCAGTGCCTTGTCCTTGCAGCGTTTCGACCAGAGGATCTGCTTTTCCACCACAGGTACATAGACCACGTGGAGATGGTAGTGGTAGACCTCCCGGTCTAGTGCTTCGGTTATGGCGCGGTTGATCTCATCGGCGTGCATGACAGCCGAAAGAATATATTGTTCACCGCCCACAACCCGAACGGCAGCTTTGTAGGCATCCGCATAGAACTGCTTGGCGAACTCGTAGCCGCCGTGGTTGTCAAAGTAGGCCGAGTTGACATCAAAGACAAGTTCGCAGTAGTGGGTGGCATCCGGCTTCAGGCCGCGCGTGGAAATGGTTCCAGCGGCTTCCAGTTGGGCAAATAGGTCAGTGTAGCTGGCGGTAGGCTTTTTGAAGTGGACGTTCCATGCAGTGCGCTGGGGGATAATGTCGGGGTTCCGATAGCTGTCCTTTTCGCGCTCGTTGTGCTGCTGGGTGTTGCCAACAGCCTTGTCCGAAACGGCAAGGTTTCGGACACTGGTGCGGTCAATGCCATTATTTCTTGCCAAGGGGCATCCCTCCTTTCAAGGGGTACTGTTTAACACTCTTACTCATAATGCAGATGATTTTGCTGATAAACGATAAAAATATATTGATTTTCAATTTAACGTGTGCTATTCTAAATGTGAAATCAAAGGGGGATGCAATATGGGTAAGAATGATTTTCGAGTTGATACAACTTCTTCCGAGAAAAAGACGTTTTTCAAAAAGAAACAAACACTTCTCGGACTGGCATTCTTACTGACTGTTCCGCAAATGTTCAGTGCAGTGATTCTTCCTATTCAATGGCTTTTGGGTGCAAGGCATGGAGTGGTTCTTAATGTCACTTCCATTGCATCGCAGGAACTGTATTTCCTTGTAATGACGATTGCCGGAATCTCTGTTTTGAAGATGATGCTTAGTGATAAAACTTTTTCTAAAACGCTGGTTCAATGCACTCGTCTTGAAGGCTATCTTATTGCGGTTGCATCTGTGATATTTCCGCTTTTGCCGGGATATCAAGTGTCTGGTTCGACCTTTTTCTTCTGTGATTTAGTATTGCTGTTGCCCGGAGTGCTTTTGATTATCATGGCTGAGTTGTTGAAAGAAGCTGTTGCGATGCAGAAGGAATTGAACGAAGTTCTTTAAGGGGATAAGAATGGCAATCATACTACGATTAGACCGCATTATGGCAGACCGAAAGGTTTCCTTGACAGAACTTTCTGAACGTGTTGGAATCTCTATGGCGAACCTCTCAAATCTAAAGACCGGAAAGGTTAGAGCAATTCGTTTTTCTACACTGGATGCAATTTGCCGGGAGCTTCATTGTCAGCCGGGAGACATTTTAGAATACGATGAAACATAGAAGGAGTCGGGACAGGTACATTCCGTTATGCGGCTTTTCTTTAGGCGAACAGCTTGTTTGCGGTGGGGAGATGCACTTCTTCGGAAGTGTAATAACCCACTATAACACTTTCATCCCTATGGGCTGCAAAGTGTAGCGGGCTCTTCGAGGACTCTCCGAGGGGGAACGTCTCCTGCGGGAGAGTTACGACACCGTTCCTACCGTGGGAACGGTGTCAGTTCCATATGCAGCGAAAAAATTGCGTACGGAGAAAAAAGTGCCGTACGAGGTATACGCTGTACGCAAAAAATAAAACATAACGATGAATCGAAAGATTGCAAAACTTTACCGTACGGCGTACAGTACGTACAGACCGTACGGCATTATTTGGCGAAAAATCATTTTATGCTGCCGGGTGGACAAGGGCTTCGATACCCATGAATCCGCGTACCCTGCGGCCACCGGGCAGATAAATGTTGTTGGTTGGTTCGAGATTCAGCCGAATAGCGTTCTGGCTGACCTCTGAACTAAGCCGTGCTGCCGATACTGGGTGACAGGCATTATCCTCACACCACAGCTTGTAGATCTCGTAGAGGTCTTTGGAACTGATGGAGAAATCTGCCTTATAGCGAAAGTAGCCCTCCGAGTCCAGAAAATCAAGGACGTTGTTGCTGTTCCTTTTGATGGTCTCCAGATTGGCGGCAGCTTTGGGACTGACCGTGAACTTGTAGCTGTTCCGCAGCAATCGCTGCAAGCCATCCAGACACCACAGCAGGATGCCTTCCAATTCTGCGGACAGGGCTTCTACAAGGAACGGGTTATCTTCCCGGTTTGCTGGGCGGTCTTTGGTAGTCAGGACGAGTTGCCGCCGCCAGAAACCGTCCGAGTGGTCGTACAGAGCGGTCAACGCACCATTGCCAAAGCAGAGAAACCGGGCGTAGATGTCGCTCTGGTAACTCTGGATGCCCTTGCGCTCAACGTCCATCCAAGTACTCATTTTGAGCACTTGTAGCATCTGTAACACGTTTTCGATAGTCTTTTTGCCGATAGGCATTGCTGCAATAGCGGGCACCTGCACGTTTGGGTGTGAATTTTTCACCGCAGCACTGGCAGACCAAATCCTGACGGCGCATTTGGCGGTATTCCCGCTGCCGCCGATTGTTGGCCTGATTGCCGCACCAGTAGCTGTGACAGTATTTCTTGGTGTAGATGGTGGTGTAGAACACCCGACCGCAGCCGCCGCAGATAAGTTTGCGGACGGCGTATCCTCCGGCGGTAAAACCCGTTTCCTCATACGATTCTTTCAAATAATCCTGATTGTTCTGCTCCCATTCTTCGTTTGTCATATACATGGAGATGACCCTCCTTTCACTGGCGTTACAGAAAAACAATGTGGTCAATTTGACCACATTGTTTTCTGGTAACTGAAGAATCAACGTTTAGCCGTTCTCCCTGCATGGTTTTCCTGCCCCCTTCCGGCGGCGTTTTTCGGCTCTCCTTCTCAGGGTCATCGCCGGGTATCCCATGCAGACGGTCATGCGGTTTTCAAGGTGCAACGAGCAAAACGGCAACAAAAAAGCCGTCACAAAACAGACCAGCCCCGCCTTCGCTTTTTCTGGAAGGTCATGCTAGTCGGTTATGTAACGGCTGAAAGCCAAAATGTTCAGCCCCGCAGGGCCAGAACGAATATGTAAAAATATGTTATATTCAATTGTTGGGATAGATTACCACAAAAATCGAGCCGTGTCAACAAAAAGTTTTGAAAATACGATACTTTCAGCGGTTTGCAAGAAAACGTGAGGGAAACCTTGGCAAAAAGAGAGAGGGCTGGGCGGTGCCAGCCCTCTTGACAAGGCAATGAGGCACATCAATATGGGCTTGCAAAATTTATTAAGGGAATGCGGTGATAGTAGGACTTATACAAATCAAAACACCGCTCGATTCTGGTGAAGGAGAACCAGAATTGAACGGTGCAAATGGAAGAAGGAGAAAAGCGTAGAAAATCAGACGATGCAATCTGGGAGCAGCGCATGGAGCTGTGTCAGCAGTTCTTCGCAGGAATCGGAATAAATCACAAGGGTAAGCGGATTGCTCAGGTCGAGACTGTAAATGCCAAGCAGGGATTTGGCATCAATGGTATATCGCCCGGAGACTAAGTCCATCTCATAGGGATATTTGGACAGCAAATCTACAAAGTCCTTGACCTGATCGACCTGCCGCATTCTGATCTGTAATTTTGTCATAGGGTATCCTTTCTTTTACATCAGTGGGATAGAGGCAATGCAGTTCTGAATTTCCACCATGGAGGGCATTGCAGGGATTGCGCCGCCCTTTGTCGTGGTCAGACTGCCCGCTGCATTGCCGAAGCGGACGATTTCTTCAAGCTCAAATGCAGGGAGGGTACGCAAATCCTCCGCAGCTTTTCTCCGCAGCTGGTAGTGAATTGCGCCCATGAAAGCATCGCCTGCACCCGTCGTGTCCACGGTAGGCACATCATAGGTGGGAAGATGCCCTGCGCCCACAGCGTTCCGGTAATAAGCACCCTTTGCACCCAGCGATACCAGCACAAGAGATGGCCCCATTTCGAGCAGGGCTTGTGAGCCGCGGGCAAGGTCGCTTTCGTTTGTGATAAGCTGCATTTCTTCCTCGGAAACTTTCAGAAGATCCGCCAGCTTGACACCTTCCTGCATCTGGACAACGGCATCTGCCGGGTGCTCCCACAGAAGCGGACGGTAATTGGGGTCAAAGCTGACCAGCTTGCCCTGCTGCCGTGCATACCGCGCAGCTTCCAACGTGGCGGTGCGGCTCGGGTCGGAGGTCAGAGAGACAGAGCCGAAATGGAAGATGGCAGCATCGTCAATCAGATTCCTGTTGACTTCTGCCGAAGTCAGCATCACATCGGCACCGGGGTTCCGGTAAAAGGTAAAGGAGCGGTCTCCCTTGCTGTCAAGCTGTACGAAGGCAAGGGTCGTGGGAATCTTTTCGTCAATCACCAGACCGGACACATCAATGCTGCTTTCCACAAGGGTCTGGCGGAGAAAATCGCCAAATCCGTCTTTGCCGACTTTTCCGATGAATGCTGTTTTGCCGCCCAGACGGGCATTCATGGCAAGGACATTGGCGGGTGCACCGCCGGGATTCCGGGCAAACAATTCGATGCCCTGTGCATTGGTTCCGTTCGGGGTAAAGTCGATCAGGCTTTCTCCCAAAGCTACAACATCAAACATGGTATCACCTCAACCTGTTTTTTTAGCGTTCAGTTCGGACATAATCTGGTTATACGAACGCTTACTGATTCGGTAGAAGAACAGGACAATCGCTGTTATCAGCCACAGCACACCGGGAAGCAGCGAGAATGCATAGTGCATCGCATTCTGCACGGCAGCATTCTGCACCTGATTGGGGGCAAAACTCAATGCACTCAGCACACCAGCCAGCGCAGAGGTGCCAATCGCCATGCCCAGTTTGTTCCCCAGTGAAACGAATGCGTACTGGAAACCATCGTTGCGGACACCGGTTTTCCACTCGCCATACTCCACGCAGTCGGGAACGATGGCGTAGATGGCGGTATTGAATCCGCAGAAGAAGAACTGGGACAGTGCAGCGAATGTATAGAACGGAATGGGAGAAGAAACTGCACTGAAGAAATAGAGCGCAATCAGGGAAACGCCGGTTCCGGCAGCGAAAAGGGAAGCGGTGTGCCCTTTGTTGCCCAGCTTTTCAAACACGAAGGGGAATGCCGCAGCACCCAGAATGGAGGGAACGATCAGGATCATCGAGTAGATGGTAAACAGATTCTCGTTGCCTTCCACATATTTGAAGTAATAGAGCAGGTCGGCATTGCGGCCATACAGCGTTACACCGAACAGGAACTGACCCGCCAGTGCAATCAGGTAGGGCTTGTTCTGAAGCGCTGCATCCAACTGCTTTTTCAGTGAGACTTTTTTCCGCTCCGGGGGCTGGACGACCTCTTTGGTTTTGGCAAAACAGAACCAGTGACAGAGGGTGAAGATACCGCCGTAAAGGACGGTCACCAGAAGATATCCCCGTGCTGCATTATCACCGCCAAAAGCAGAGATCAAAGGCAGGGTGATGATGTTGATGATATTGATGGCGATCATGGCACAGACGGAGCGAGAGGTGTTGATTTTCGCACGCTCCTCGATGTTCTGGGTCAGGGTGCCGCAGAGCGTACCATAAGGGATGTTCACGCAAGTATAGCCCAGAACCAGTACACAGTAAGTAATGTACATATACAGGCTCTTAGCACTGTCTGACCATGTGGGGTGCGCCCAGAACGTCAGCACGAGCACCACAGCAGTTGCCGGCGCGCCGAACAACAGCCATGGACGGTAGCGTCCCCAGCGGGAACGGGTGCGGTCGCTCAGCGAACCGATCACGGGGTCATTGATGGCATCCCAGAAGCGGGAGACCAGCATCAGGAGGGACACTGCCGCCATGCTGATGCCGCAGACATCGGTGTAAAAAATCATCAAGAAGTTGCCAACGAACATCCAGCTGAAGTTGCAGCCCACATCGCCCATGCCGTAAGCGATTTTACTGATCAGAGGGACTTTGATGTTCGTATCCTGCTGTTTCGGCTCTGCTGTGTAACTCATACGGCGCGCTCCTTTCTCCTCTTGACGCGATGCTTATAATTTCTGGCAGAACTCTATTCTCTCTTTATTCGGGCCTTCGACCATGAAAAAGCGAACACCGTTTTCCCAGAACGGCAGTGACTGGATGCTGGAATGCAGCAGGTGCATCCCTGCCTCTTTTGCCGCAGCAAAGGCGGCTTCGATATCGGTCGTTGCCAGAGCTACATGGTCGATTGCTCCGGCCTTTTCCGCCGCACGATGGTTTTCATAGGTTTCGATCATCAGATCGCCAAGCTGAAGAAACGCAACGCGCTCCCCGGCGGCTTTGTTCACCGTTTCCAGCGCAGAAACAAACCCCAGCTTCTTGTAAAATACAATGGTCTTGTCGAGATCATTTGTTGGGATGCCAATGTGCGCCACACCGGTCAGAACCTGCGGAAAGCTCATACCTTCGTTTCCTCCGCAATCTTCACCACTGCTTTGACGATGTTGGCCTTGTCCGAAATGCTCTTGTCCATGGCATTCTGGATGTCGTCAAAGTCAAAGATGTTGGTCACAATGCCCTTCAGATTGATTTTGCCGGAAGCAACGGCATCGATCGCCATGGGGTAAATGTGGCGATAACGGAACACGGTCTTGAAGGTCAGTTCCTTGTCCAGTGCAAGGCTCATAGGCAGGGTCATCTCGCCGGATTTGGAGTAACCAACCAGAACGATGTTTGCGCCCTTCTGCGCCATCTCAATGGCCTGACGGGTAGTGATTTCTGTGCCAGCAGTCTCGATAACGAGGTCGCAGCCCAGACCATCGGTCAGGTCGAGAATCGTCTGGACAGCATCCTTTTCGCGGCTGTTGATCACACCGTCTGCACCCAGTTCAAGAGCCTTATCCAGACGCTTCTGCATGATATCTACAACGTAAACACGGGAAACACCCTCGGCTTTCAGCGCCATCATGGAGACCAGACCAATGCAGCCTGCACCCATGATCACCGCAGTCTGACCGGCATGAGCACCGCCCTGATTGGCGGCGTGGAAACCAACGGCCAGAGGCTCGATCAGCGCACCTTCCATGGTGCTTACGTTGTCCGGCAGCTTGAAGCAGAGGTTTGCTTCATGTGCCACATACTCCTGAAAAACACCGTCTACCGGCGGGGTAGCGAAGAACACGACATCCGGGCAGAGGTTGTATTTGCCCTCACGGCAGAACTTGCAGTGACCGCAGGTCTTGCCCGGCTCCAGCGCAACGCGGTCGCCAACTTTCAGATGCTTGACAGCACTGCCAACTTCCACGACTGTGCCGCCCGGCTCGTGGCCCAGCACGAACGGTGGCTTGACCACATAATTGCCGATCGCACCCGTTTCATAGTAGTGCATATCGCTGCCGCAGATGCCAACGTATTCCAGCTTGACAAGAACTTCGTCCTCTTTGGGTGTGGGGATCGGGCGGGTGGTGTAGCCCATCTTGCCGATGCCGTTCATGACTGCAACTTTCATTGTGCCTTTCATAAGATGACCTCCGTTATTATTTGTTTATTAACTTTTATAAAGTGTTTATGAATGTGACTACAAATTAACACACCGCACAACCAAAGTCAAGCCCTTTTTCGCGAATTCGGAGAACTGCACAAGGAAAAAGCGGCGGAATTGTGCAAAAAATCGAGGACGGCAGGTGCCGTCCTCGATGGGAAGGTTTATAGGTTCTGAATAAAGGCTTCGATATGGAGCAGAGCGGCTCCCAGCGCAGAGGCTTCCAGCCTATAGCGGCTGAACTTCAGGTAGGAACTGTCCGGCTCAAACGTATTACGCTCGACCAGCATTTCCCGGAGCGGTTCGCCAAACTCTGCCAGAAAGCCGCCAACGTAGCCGCCAACGATTACATCACAGTCGAAGGTCATGCGCAGATTATTGACTGCTACAGCAAGGTAAGAAAGGTATTCATTCCATGCCGTTTGCAAAGCTGCATTGCCGGAGCGCAACCCGTCAAAGAATAGTGCAAGATTTCCGTCGGTCAGCTGGGAGAGGACTTTTGCAGAGCAATAGGCATCCAGACAGCCCTTTTTTCCGCAGTAGCAGGGGCGGCCATCGGGAACGAGCGTGTTGTGCCCGAACTCTCCGGCACGAAGATGGTCGCCGCCATAGAGCGCTCCACCGGTCAGAATCGCACCGCCGACACTGTTGCTCAGAGAAAGGTAGACAAGGCTGCGGGGAGATTCGAGGTCGCGCACTTCAGCAAGTCCGGCAGCGTTCGCGTCGTTGATGAACCGGCAGGAGAACGGGATGTAACGGCTGAATTCTTCGGTAGGAACATTCCGCAGACCCAAGGCATGAGAGTAAACCAATGTCTGCCCCTCTTTGTCCAGAATACCGGGCAGCGAAATGCCGACGCCCAAGATTTTTTCGACCGGGCAGCCCTCTTTTTCAATCAGCCCCTGCACGATTCCGGCAAGCATTTCCGCATAGATGTCCGACCGCTCATAAAGACGCTTTTTGCGCTCATAGTGGAGAAGGTTACCGGACAGATCGACCAGAACTGCTCCGACATGATTCTGGGTGATCTCCAGTCCGACCGCAAGTCTGGCATTCCGCACGGGAGCAAATGCTCTCGCCTTGCGCCCACCGGTAGATTCAAAGGTGCCGACCTCCTGCACCAGTCCCATCGCCATCAGTTCTTTGACATTCTGCAATACGGTCGGCCAGCTGTTGTTGACTTTTGCCGCAAGTTCCGGCTGCGAGATTCGGTCGCAGGAAAAAATGCTGCGAATCGTTCGGATGCGGTTGATTTTTTTAACATCACGGTTATTTGCGCCGCTGCCGGTCATGGGCTTACTCACCTCCAAGAGCAGATTCAACATTTGAAAGAAGATTTATAAAGCTCTTTCTTATTATAGAGAATCTGGAAAGATTCTGCAAGGGAAACATTTACAAAAAAGCGTTAGCCGAAAAGAGCGAGTTGCTTATGGATAAGAAGCGATGCTACCAGCTTATGGCAAACCATAGGTCGGTGGGCATCGTGTTCTTTATAGGGACTTAATCTTCCAGCCTGCCGTGGTCGCATCCCAGCGAGAGATAGTGCTCCATCTCTCCTCCCAGCACAAGCTGTGCGTACTCCAGCGGCCTGTTGCACAGCAGCCAGTCCAGCTCTGCCCGCTGTGCGGGGGTGCTGCCGTACTCGTCCTCCACGGCGATGCAGTCGATGGCAAGAGTGGTGCCATCCTCGAACCGAGCTTCCACCCGGTTGGTGTCCATGTTATAGTGGCAGGAAAGCAGTTTGTTCATAGGAAACCTCTTTCTATATTAAGGTGATGTTTGTTCGATTGTCCAAATCCCTGCCATGAATCATAGTTGTGAATGTACATTTGATGCTTAGTCTGAACAGGCAAGATTGCAGCTGCCGTTTTGGGCTCGAACCCGGCCGTTTTTCCGGCTTTGCATAAAAACTCAATGCCTGCTTTAAGGGGTTGATTTTGGCTTTGCACATTTTTGCACACCGGAACGGCTGGATAACGGATGCAAGAGGGAACAACAGGTGCAAGGAATGCAGCAGATGCAAAACGTAAATTTACGGTAAAACGATAAAAACAACGAATCTGCGTAATTCTGAGAATTGACGATTGTTGCACGTTGGGTTTCTATTAATCAGTGGGCCCAGGGTTCGAGTCCATGGAGGTGCACCAGATATTGAACGCCAAATCGTAAGATTTGACGTTCTTTTTTGTTATGTAACCCCGAAAAATCGGGGTCTGCACGGTCGATGCACGGTTGGCGTTTTCATAGGAATCCTCTGCATGGGCTGTAATTACTTTGAAATGCGTGGTGAATTTTGCACAACAGAGCCAGACGGAGCTGCGCCTTTACTTCGGGGTCTGCGTTCTTCAGAAGTTCCAGTAGAGCGGTCATAGAGATGGTCGGTTCGCCTGCGGCGGGTACAGCCTGCGGGCTGGGGCTTTCGGACTTAGCATAGGAACCTTCCTCAAACTTCTTGCCCAGTTCTACACGAGAGGACTGCTGGATATGGGCGTAGGCGTTCACCAGCATATCTGCCGTGGCGTGTCCTGTGGTGCCTTGAACGGCCTTCACATCGCCGCCGGAGATCATCAGTTGATAGGTTGCACTGGAATGCCGCAGACCGTGGAACACAATACGAGGGAACTCCGGGTGTGCATCCTGCCATTTGAGGAACTTCTTGCGGATCAGCACAGGCTCCACAGTCAGACCGTTGGGCAGACGGAACAACATTCCGCTGTTATGGTAACGTGCAGGATCTTTCATCTCGTCTGCCGCCAACTGATTCAGCCACTTCTTCAATTCCTCTTTCAAGGCAGAGGCCATGAAGATGGTGCGGCAGGAGGATGCGGTTTTGGTGCTTTTCAGGATGAGGGAAGTGGTGCTGTGCTCCAGCTTGTCCGGGAATAGTCAGTGTTTCGGGCATGGAAGGAGCCACGCCGGAAGCACTGGAACAGCTGCGGCGCATCGAAGCCACAGCCGACCCCCTACGCCATGCAGCAGCAGACCATTATGGAAGAACAGGAATCGCGCCGGGAACTGTACGATGACCTGAAACGGCTGACCCAGCGGGAGCAGACTTATCTGCTGTACCGCTAAAATGGCTCTTTGTAACGGCATCAAAACAAGATCCGAACCTTTTTCCGGTAGGAGAAGGGTTCGGATTTTTCGCTTTGCCGTTCAAGAGCTAGGGTACATATCAGCAATCTCGTGCCTTCTAGTGGGCCATAAAGGATTCGCCCCTACCGGAACGGTTATAGACTGCCAGCAATTTCAAAAGTCCGTTTTTCGCTAATCTACCTGCTGATTGCGTTAGCGGGAAAGAGCAAAGAAGGGGTATACTAGTGTCAGGAAACGCAGAAGCGAGCGTCGATGAGGAAATGGGCCGCTCCTGCAAAATGTCTTATTTCCCACGCTCGGAAGGGGGGTGGGAAGATACATGAGAAGGAGAACAATCATGAAGAAATGGATCTCTCGCCGGAATTTTCTGAAGGCAACGGGTATCTCTGCTGTGGCAGCGGGTCTGACTGCCTGCGGTGGTTCGTCCAGCTCCACCAGCAGTTCGACGGCATCCGGTTCGGCAGCTGCCAGCGGCGAAATGCCCAAGGTCGTTATGTACTACCCTCTGTCCTCGGTCCAACCCGATCAGGAAAAGGTGTCTAAAGCCATTCACGATTATGTGGCCGATAAAAAGGGCATTGACTTACAGTTGGAGGTAGTACCCAATAGTTCCTATGACAATCAGCTGAACCTTGTGATGGCTGGCAGTGAGCAGATTGATTTGGCTCTGATCTGGGGCCGCAACGTTTCCAGTTTTGTGGCCAAGGGTGCACTGCTTCCGTTGGATGACCTGCTGGATGAATACGGTACGGATATTCAGGAATGTCTGGGAGATTATCTGCAGGCCGGTAAGGTGTCCGGTGTGACTTATCAGGTGCCGGTCAATCGCTCACTGTTCTATCAGGGCGGTATTGTGGTGCGTACTGATATTCTGGAAAAGTACGGAATCGATCCTGCTACGATCAAATCTACCGATGATTTAGATGGGATGTTCGAGACCATTCATGCGGGCGAGCCGGATATGGCCATGATGCGTCTGGAGAGCACCGGAACCTTCGTTTATGCGGATTTTGATTCGCTGGGTGACAACTTTGGCGTTCTGATGAATTACGGCCAGGATAACGAGATCCGTGATCTGTTTGCCAGCGACGAATTCCGCATCGAGTGTGAAAAACATCGCGAGTGGTTCAAGAAGGGCTGGATTGCATCTGACATCTTGACAACATCTGACACTGCTGCAGAGCAGATCAAGGCTGGAAAGCTTCTGGGCTTCTACGGTACTGTTGGTCCTGGCACTGCACAGGACAAGACCAATCAGTGCGGCCGTGACATGACTGTGATCCCACTGAACACGGTATTCTCCTACACCACTAAGGTTAACACTTTTGGCTGGGGTCTGCTGAACAACAGCAAGAATCCTGAGGCTGCCATGCAGGTGCTGGATATGATGTACTCGGATCCCACCTTCCTGAATATGCTGGACTGGGGTCTGGAAGGTGTCCACTATAAGCTGAAGGAGGGCTCTGACCGTATCATCACCTTTGCTGATGGAGTGGACGCTTCTACCAGTGGCTATTTCCACAACTGGAGCTTCGCTTTCGGTGACCAGTTGAGCGCTTACTTCTGGGACGGCACAGAAGAGGACTTCCCGGAACAGGTGCGCGCCATGAATGAGAGCGCCATGCTGAGTAAGGCAATGGGCTTCGCTTACGATGTGACACCGGTAAAGACCGAGTATACGGCAGTAACGAATGTCTGCGATCAGTATCTGAATGCACTTGCTTATGGTTGTATCGACATCGACGACAATCTGCCCAAGTTCCTCAAGGAGCTGGAGAGCGCCGGTCTGCAGAAGATTATCGATGAAAAGGCTGCCCAGTTCGCTGACTGGAAGAAAGAGAATGGCGTTTCCTAACCGCGAAATACAGGGAACCAGCACGTGATACACGATCCCCTGCCCTGATCCGGCAGGGGATTTTTGAGAACAGGTGGTATTTATGGAAAAGACCGTTACCGTCCCGAAGAAAAAAGTGAAGATCAAGCAGTTCCTCCCGCTGTATCTGATGGCGCTGCCCGGATTGCTGTATCTGCTCATCAACAATTATCTCCCTATGGCTGGCTTGAGCATTGCGTTCCGCAATGTCAACTATACCAAGGGAATCTGGAAAAGTGATTGGTGCGGTTTGGCAAACTTCAAGTATCTGTTTGCCACCAAGGATGCTTGGGTTATCACCCGTAATACCATCGGTTATAATCTACTCTTTATCGTGCTGCAAACTGTAATGGCCATTGCTATTGCATTGTTCTTGAATGAGGTAAAGTCCAAATTCTGGAACCGTTTTTTTCAGACCTCGGTGCTTTTGCCTTACCTGTTTTCCTACGTCATCGCCAGCTACCTTGTATATGCATTCCTGAGCCCCACTACGGGTATGTTCAATCATATTCTCACAGTAATGGGAAAAGACCCGGTTTCCTGGTATATGGAAAGCAAATTCTGGCCTTTTATCCTGACCTTTGTGGAATTATGGAAGCGCTCGGGCTACACCGCCATCGTCTACTATGCCACTATGGTGGGTATCGATTCCTCTCTCTATGAAGCAGCCGAGCTGGACGGTGCCGGGAAACTAAAGCAAATATTCTCAATCACCATCCCTCTGATTTCTCCTACCATCGTTATGATGTCACTGCTGAGCGTGGGACGTATCTTCCATTCGGACTTTGGTCTGTTCTATCAGATTCCGATGCAGTCTGGTATTTTGAGCAGCGTTACATCCACCATTGATACATATGTCTACAACGGCCTGATGAAACTGGGCGACGTGGGCATGTCTTCGGCTGCAAGCTTCTATCAGTCTATTGTTGGTTTTATTTTGGTGATGTTCTCCAACTGGCTGGTGAAAAAGAGAAATATGGAAGGGAGCCTGTTCTGAGTATGGATACTACAACAAAAAAGAAAAAACATGTTTCCGGGGTGACGGTCGTCTCCTACGTTGTGCTGGCGCTGTTGTCACTTTCGGCCATTCTGCCCTTTGTGCTGATGTTCACTTCGTCCATTTCCAGCGAGGAATCTATTACCCGGAACGGCTATTCTTTCATTCCTTCGGAGTTCAGCCTGGCCGCTTATGAATATCTGTGGGGAAACCGTGCCATCATCGGACGCGCCTATCTGACTACCATTATCATCGCAGTAATGGGAACGGCCATCAGCTTGGCAATTACCTTGATGCTGGCCTATACCCTCTCCAGCGAGAATCTGCCGGGCCGGAAGATTCTGAACTTCCTGGTGTTGTTCACCATGCTATTCAACGGCGGCCTAGTGGCTACCTATCTGGTCTACACCGAGGTGTTCCACATCAAGAATACCTATTGGGCCCTCCTGATTCCCGGCCTGTTGATGAATGCCTTCAACGTCATGCTGGCACGGAACTTCTTCAGCAACAGCATCCCCAAACCACTGATCGAGGCGGCCCTCATTGATGGTGCTACGGAGTTTCAAGTTTTTCGGCGGATCGTAATTCCAATCTCACTGCCCATCATCGCAACGCTGGGCATGTTCATCTTCATGGCATACTGGAACGACTGGAACAATGGTCTGTACTATCTGACTGATACGCGGTATTATAATATTCAGAATGTCCTGAACGATATGCTTGCAAACATCCAGTTCCTGAAAAACAACAGTGAAGCGGCTGGTGAGATGATGGCTGCGGTCAGCAATCTGCCCACATCGGGTGTCCGTATGGCCATTGCATCGGCAGTTGCCATCCCGGTTTTGGCGGTGTTCCCCTGCTTTGAACGCTATTTTGTCAAAGGAATTGTGATCGGCGGCGTGAAAGAATAATCAATGTGGTATCGCGAAGGTCTGGCAAACAAGATTGCCGGGCCTTTGTGGTGCTTTCAGAGGAAGTTGTGCCTATGAAACGACCATCCGTCCATCAAAAGCTTTTCTGGTTCTACAGTATCCCGGTTCTGGTTCTGATGTTCCTGATGCTCATCTGCTGCGGGCTGAGTATATACAATCTGAACCGCCAGGTGACCCAGCTGGATCAGGCAGCGTTGCAGAACTATGCGGATCAGTTGGAAACAAATCTGAACGCCATCGAAATGAATGTGCAGACCTTTACGACAGTGGATAACGATACCATTTATATGCAGTATCTGACATCCGAGGCAGAGCGTGTGTTTGCCACAACAAGGGTCTTTCGGCGGATGGCAGTGGACGTGATCGAGTATCCTAGCATGAGTGCAGAATTTCTGTGTCCTCTTGCACATGGGGCAGTCCTAATGGTTCGCGGAGAGGGCCAAAGTCTTATGGAACGTCAACAGGTGAATCATGCTATTGAGACGATCTGCCAAGATCTGGACGACTACCCCACCGGCACATGGCAGTATTACACAGATGAGGCCGCTCAGTATCTTCTGTACAGCTACCAGATGAACGATGCCTACTTCGGCTTTTTGCTGGATCCAGTGAAACTGATGACGGTTCCTTTTGCAGAGGATAGCAGCCAGTATGCGGAGACCAGCCTCTACCTGAACAACAAACGGATTGCAGGAGTGGAGGCCGGCCCGGAAAACTGCTTTTCGGCTAAAATCGGGCGCACCGGCTTTGAACTCCGGGTCAGGCTGGTGCGCACCGGTCTTACAAATGGCATCGTCTGGCTCAGCTTGTTGATGATGGTGATTCCGCTCTTGCTGCTGGCTGCACTCTTTCTGCTGTACCGTTTTGCCCGATTACAAATTGTGGAACCCATTGATCGGATTTCACAGATCATGCACCAAGCCGGACAGGGAGATTTGAGCGTCCGGGTGGATACAAGCGGAATGCTGCAAGAGTTTTCCACCATTGGTACGACCTTCAACCTCACGCTGGAGGAGATCTCTGAGCTGCAGGAGCGTCAGACACAGATCTTACGGGAAAAGCAGATGAGCCAGCTGCGAAATCTACAGATGCAGATCAACCCGCATTTTCTGGGCAACTGCTTTAATGCGGTTTACAATGCCTCCCTTACCGGCGATTTTGAGCAGGTGTTGGCTCTGACCACTTACCTGAACCGATATTTCCGGTTTATGGCACAGGTAGAAAATGATTTTGTTCTGCTGGAAGAGGAGCTTCGCTTCACAGATGACTTTCTCTCCATCCAGAAACTCCGATTCGGCGATGCCTTTTCCTACACTATCTCCGTCCCGGCCTTTCTGCGGCAGGCACGCATCCCTCCTTCGGTCATCAAGTCTTTTGCAGAGAATGCGGTGAAATATGCGCGCAATATGAGCAGGGAAGCCAAAATCGACATCCGCGCCTCGATGCAGAACCGGGAGGGGGAAACCTACTTATGGCTGGAAGTGCTGGACAATGGCCCTGGCTTTTCGGATGAGGTGCTGCAGGTTCTGCAGCAAAAGGCGCAACCGTTTTTTGATGGGCGGGTCCACATCGGAATCGCTAATGTCCGACAGCGGCTGGAACTGCTATATGCAGGCAAAGCGGAAGTTCACTTGGAAAATCGGCCTGACGGCGGCACACATGTGAGCGTGATTCTGCCGCTGAACTACGGCACAGAACAGCCGGAAAAGGAGGAAACACTGTGACGACCGTTCTGATTGTAGATGATGAGGCGCTTGCAATCCAAGCCATCCGACGCTCGATCAACTGGAAAAATCTTGATGTGGACCGGGTGCTGGATGCCGCAAACGGTGTGGAAGCGCAGAAGATCCTTCGCCAGGAACCGGTACAGGTTCTGGTCTGTGATCTGGAAATGCCTCGGATGTCCGGCATTGAGCTGCTGGAATGGATGAAGACCTCTTGTCCCGATACCGAGGCTGTGATCCTGACCTGCCACGAATCCTTTCCCATGGCGCAGAAAGCGATGGAGCTGGGGTGTGTGGAGTATGTGCTCAAGCCAATTGCACCGGCAGAGCTTACAGCATCCATCCGACATGCGCTCAACCTTTGGAAGACGCAGGAAAGTATGCGCGGGACCCGCCGCGCCTATGAAAACGGGCGCAGTCTGCGCCGAGACCAGTATTTGCAGGACGTTTTAGAAAAAAACATCCTATCCACGGCGGAATCTCTTTTCAATTGTGCACAGAAGTATGATCTGGAGCTGGATGTCAGTGCGCCGCTGCAGGTGGTACGGGTATTGGTGCAGATGCCTGCTGCATTGCCGCAGAGCGAGCAAGAGCTGCTCGGATACGGCGTGTGCAATATTGCCAAGGAGCTTTGGGATAAAACCGGTACCGGCTGGACCTCTTTGCAGCGCCGAAGTGGACAGAGTTTTCTGCTCATCAGCGCTGGAATGGAACCTGCTGCGGCTGCGCATTTCGGGGAAGAATTGGGTCTGGCCTGCAAAACGATGCTGAAGCAGTCAGTAAAGGTCTCGCCTGCCGTGTCCAGCAGCATTCTGGGACTTTGTTCCACTGCGGATGCGCTGGAACAGTGGGAAACGAGCCTTCACAAGGAGTCGCAGAGCCCGGAGGAGGCCCGGATCCGACATTGGAAGACCCTGCTTTTGCAGGAAGATGCTCAGACTGTGCAGGCAGAGATTACCACCGAACTCAACCGGCTGTCCCTCAAGGCAGCACAGGAACGGATGCAGTGGATTGCACAGACCTTGATACAGGCGCTCCACTGCACGCTACAAGAGCGAGGCTGCCCGGAGGCAACAGAACTTGTGGAAGCGAAACCGGTGTTTGAATCGCTGCCGCAGTTTCTTTCGTGGGTGCAGGGCAACCTTGCTCGGACCGAAAGACTGCTGCGGCACTCGCCCGGCGAGGAACAGGTAATCCGCCGAATCAAGGAATACATCGAACTGAATATTCATCAAGAATTGACGCGAGAAAATATTGCAGCGGCCGTCTACCTGAATCCGGACTACACAGCCCGGCTATTCAAGCGCAAGACCGGCCAGAGTTTGAACGACTATATCCAGAATAAACGCATCAATCTAGCAAGACAGTTGTTGGCGGGCACCGATATGCCCGTGGGCGATCTGGCTGTCGCACTGGGATATTCCAGCTTTTCGCATTTCACCAAATTGTTCAAATCCATTGAAGGAGTCACACCCAGCGATTACCGTAAGCAACATGCCCGAATGCCGGGATGAAATGGCCCCGGAAGGCCCTACAGGAAGGAGAACTACTATGGATGTCTGGACGCACGCAGTCGGAAGAATGCCCTATCGGTTTGACCGATTTCCCCGAACAAAGGAACACTGTCTGAATGGAGTCTGGGATTTTGCGCTGATTCCCCGTGCTGATGCCGATACACAGACCCCGGAACAGCTTGGGGCGTTGCCAAAGCCCAAAGCAATCTCTGTGCCCGGATGCTGGCAGCTGCAGGGTTTTGATAAGCCCAAATACATCAACACACGCTATGCCTTCGGGGCAGATGCGAACAAGCTGGAGCCGCCTTTTATTCCGGAAGGACAGGGGATGGTTGGCATCTACCGGAAAGATTTGACTCTGGAAGTTCCTACCGTGCACCACCGGATGATCTTATCCATCGGCGGTTTTTCCTCTGCTGTAACTGTTTTTTTGAATGGGCAGGTTCTTTGCTATGCGGAAAACGGGCGCACTGCCTGTGAGGTAGACCTGACCGATGCTGTACGGCCTGGGCAGAACCTACTGTTGCTTCGGGTGGATGAGTTCAGCCCAGGTTCCTATCTCGAATGTCAGGATATGTGGAGGCTGTCTGGAATCTTTCGCAGCGTTAAATTGTATGAAATCCACGAGCTGCACCTTCTGGACAGCTATCTCTGGGCAGAGGTAACGCCGGAAAAGGCAGTTCTGCATACCGAAAGCAAAATTTTGAATTTGAGCCATCGCTGTGCTCCACGCATCCGGGTAGAGGTGGAGTTGCTGGATGCCGAGGCGTGTCCAGTGGGCAGTTGCAATGGGAAGACTGGCAACGACAGTGATCGTTTTGAGGAGGTCAGCCTGGAAGCGGTATTTAAAGAGCGTGGTTTTAATCCGGCCTGGTTGGATGGTGCATTGCAGATTCCGGCGGGCATCACCGCAACAGCGTATGGGCATTTGGAGCTGGAAACGCCGCACCTCTGGTCGGCGGAGACACCCTATTTGTATCAGGTGCGGCTGTCTACTTTTCTGGGAGAAGAAAAGCTGGAGGAAACCACTGTGCCCTTCGGCTTCCGCCATTATGAGATCGATGGAGAAGGCGTATTCCGAGTCAACGGTGCACCTGTCAAGCTGCGAGGCGTGAACCGACACGAGTTCGACCCTGTCACCGGCTATGCCATCACCGAAGAGAGCATGCGCCAAGATATTGAGTTGATGAAGCGATGCAATATCAATGCGGTTCGCTGTGCGCATTATCCCGATACTCCACGCTGGTATGAGCTCTGTGATGAATACGGCCTTTATATAATGGATGAGGCAAATCTGGAAAGTCATGGCATTTCTTACCGCAAGAATCTTTTGCCCGGCAACGATATGCGGTGGCTCCCCCGTGTGCTGGACCGACAGGCTGCCATGGTTCAAACCAATAAAAACCATGCATCAATCTTCTGCTGGTCCCTCGGCAATGAGATTGGTTATGGAGAGACTGTGGCACTGGCGGCATCCTACTGCCGCACTGCGGACCCCACCCGTCTGATCCACAAGCGCCAGATGAACAAGATTGCAGATATGGACAGCGAGACCTATCCTTCTCCTCAGAACATGAGGGAACGGGCAGAAGCAAATCCAAATCGGGCCTTTCTGACCAATGAGTACCTTCACGCTATGGGAAACGCATGTGGAAGCATGGGGGATTACTGGAAAGAAATCTATGAACACCAGAATCTGATGGGCGGCTTTATCTGGGAGTGGTGCGACCACGGTCTGCGCCAGACGAACCCGGATGGAACGACCTGGTATGCCTATGGCGGCGATTTTGGCGAGGAATTCCATGACAGCAATTTCTGCATCGATGGACTGACAACACCCGATCGTCGATTTACGCCTAAGCTACAGGAAGTTCAGACGGTGTACCAGCCCATCGACCTTCGGGTGAAGGACCTCCGGAATGGAATCTTTGTTCTGGAAAACCGTTGTGAGCAGCTGAACCTGAGAGATTTTGCAGCTCAACTGCGCCTGCTGGAAAATGGTGTCTGTCGGGAAATCAGAGAGCTCTCTCTGCCGGATTGCCCTGCAGGACAGTCGGTGGTATGGAAGGCCGACCTGCAGGATATTCCTCCGGTTTCGGGAGAACAGCTTCTGGAGTTCTTGTTCATGGAGAAATCTCCGGCCCATGCGGGATGCGGCCTCAGCGGATGGAAGCAGTTCCTTTGGAAAAAGGGATGTCACCCGGCTCTTGTGACAGAAAAGGTCACAGCTCATTTCTCAAAACAGGGAACTCTTCTGGTGGGCGAGATGGGTGACTTGACTCTTCGGCTGGATACAGAAACCGGAGCACTTCAGGTCGACAACGTATCCGGTGTGCTACTGCACGATCTGTTCTTCACCCCTTTTCGTGCCCCCACAGACAACGATGCTCACAGCCCACTGGTACTGGGTAAACAGAACTGGTTTACAAAGCAGTATGATCATCCAAAACGTACTTGTTTGGAAGTCCGGCAGGGGAACGGGGTAGAAGAGCCGTCTTTGACCTACACCACCGCATACCAGACGGAGAAGGACAGTTTCTATGTTACCGTTGGTTTATGGCAGGCAGGACAAAATCGTATATTTATTGACTGCAACGTGCAATCTCCGGCAGATATGCTGTCTCCGGGGCGAATCGGGATGACGGCAATTCTTCCCGTGCGGTTTACGGCTATGAAATGGTATGGGAAGGGACCGTTAGAAACCTATCCTGATCGCCAGTGCGGCGGGCGCATGGGAGTTTACAGCGAAGATGTGAGAAATCAGCCGTTTTATCTACGGCCTCAGGAATACGGACTTCATACGGAAGCTCGTAGTATGCGATTAACAGACCCGGACCGTGCGGATTTTATACGGTTTGAGGCCGCCTGCCCCATGGCCATGAGCGCAGTGCCATACAGCGATCTGCAGCTGTGGAATGCCCGGCATCCCCATGAGCTTCCTGCACCGGAGTCTCTGTATGTGCATCTGGACTACGCCCACCGGGGTCTGGGCAACAGCAGCTGCGGCCCAGATGCTCTGCCGACATATCGCATCGACGATCGGCCTTGTCGCTTCGGCTTTGCCCTGGAGGCTGGATTGGGAGAACAGGAAGATAACCCCTTCGGCCCCGTTCCGGAGGAGATCCCAGCTTACCACCCATGGAAAGCAGTAGGAGAGCGGGACAGGACACCAAGCTACCGAGACCCCTCGGATCCTGATCAGCGCAGCAACGCCGGTATGGTGTGACACTTAAAAAAGCATAAGTAAACAAAAAGAAGGGGCTGTTGCACAAGTTCCAACAAAAAGACCAGAGTTGTTTAGCCGAAAGGCTTTACAACTCTGGTCTTTTGCTTTAACGGCTAAAATTACTCATAGGCATTCCATCCTTTCGTTGGCGTTACGGAAAACGAGGTGCTCATTTTGAGTACATCGTTTTTCTCCGCAACTGGGGAATCAACGTCCTGCCGTTCTCCCTGCATGGATTTCCTGCCCCCTCTCGGCGGCGTTTTCCGGCTCTCCCTTACGGGGTCATCGCCGGGTATCCCATGCAGACGATTATGCGGTTTTCAAGGTGCGGTGCTGAATTTGGCAATAAAAAAATCGCCACACAACAACCTGAACCTGACCATCCTTTCCGGGATGGCCTTGGCTCGGGTTCGTTATGTAGCGATCAGAAAGTTAAAAACTTGCTCCACTGCGCTGCGCAAACGCGCACTTTTGAAAACACGCCACTTTCGGCAGTTTGTAAGAAAAAACAAGGGAGGCTTTGGCGAAAAGAGAGAGCTGGATGACTCGTTTTACTTATTTGTTTTTTACCAACAGTGCCTGGTACGGCTCCAGCTCCACATCTGCCAGCCAGACGGAAATGCCCTCCGGGGTGTGATACTCGCCGCCCAAAGCATCCAGACTGGCTCCTGCCGGGTACTCGGTAAAGTTGAACAGTCCCACCAGCGTTTCCTCGCCGCGCTTGCGTACCAGTGCCAGCACGCCAGGGTTGTGGCTGTCCCATGTGGTCACCCACGCATCCGGGGCAAAGCAGGGGTCTGCCCGCATTTGGCGCAGCTGCTCCATGCCCTGCCACAGCTGGTTTTGCAGCGTGCCCTTTTGGGTGCGCTGCTTGGCATCCTCCCAGTTGAATTTTGTACGGTGCAGGTTGCGGCTGTCTTCCACACGGTCGGGGTCGTTTTTGTAGTCCCAGCCATTGAGCTGTGCAATTTCATCGCCGCAGTTCAGCATGGGGAAGCCCTGCAAGAATGCCATAGCAGTGTGCAGCAGCAGGTCACGCTTCACGGCGTAGTCCAGTGCGGTTTTATCGCTCTTTTCCAGTGCCTGCTCCACGCCGCACAGGCTGGCAGTGGTGCCGCAGCTCCGGGCATCACCGGTGGCGGGGTCGTAGTTGTACAGCTCGCCCTTTGCCCAGCTGCCGGGGAAATTGCCCTCATAGAAGTGGTACAGATATTCTTTATGCTTCTGCGGGTCGATGCCAAGACGGTTTTCCACCGCCTCGTCCAGACCCCAGCCGATATCATCGTGGCAGCGCAGATAGTTCACGAACCAGCAGTTGTCCGGCAGGGCGTGGAGGGCATCCAGCTGCGCCTTCAGCAGCCGGGTGTCCCGGCTGGCAAGGGCACCCCACAGGTTGACCATGGTGGACACGTTGTAGAGCATATGGCATTCCGGCTTTTCCGGGGTGCCGAAATACGCTGCCAGCTCCTTGGGAGCCATGACCACCTCGCCCTTGAGGATGACCGCCGGGCAGACGCATTCCAGCACGATACGGAGCATCCGCACGATGGTGTGCACCTGCGGCAGGTTGCGGCAGGTGGTGCCCAGCTGCTTCCAGATATAAGGCACGGCATCAATGCGGAACACTTCCACGCCCAGATTTGCCAGATGCAGGATGCTCTTGGTCATGTCTACGAACACCGCCGGGTTTCCGTAGTTCAGGTCCCACTGATAGTCGTGGAAGGTGGTCAGCACCCACTTGTGCATTTCCTCACACCAGGTAAAGTTGCCGGGTGCGGTGTTGGGGAACACCTGGGGCACGGTCTGCTCGTACTGGTCGGGGATGGTGCGGTCCTCGTAGAGATGGTAATAGGCCTGAAACCACGGGTCGCCTGCCTTTGCCGCCATGGCCCAGCGGTGGGTGCTGGCGGTGTGGTTCATGACAAAATCCAGACACAGGCTGATGCCTGCTTTCCGCAGCTCACAGGTCAGGTTTTCCAGATCCTTGTTGGTGCCAAGGGCCGGGTCTACGGTATCGAAATCCTCCACCGCATAGCCGCCATCGTTGTGGGGGTGGGGCATCTGCAGCAGGGGCATCAGGTGCAGATAGGTCAGCTTCTGCTCCTTGAGGTAAGGCAGTTTCTTTGCCAGTTCTTTCAGATTTCCGGCAAAGAGGTCGGTGTACATGGTCATGCCGAACATATTGCCCCGCTTGTACCACTCCGGGTCGGCAGAGCGTGCCTTGTCCAGTGCTTTCAGCTCGGCACTGCGGGCGTTGTAGGCTTCTGCCATCTCCCGCTCCAGAACTTCCAGTCCTTCCCGGTTGTGGTACAGTTCCATGAACAGCCATTCCAGCTCGTCCTTGTGCTTGGCAAACCGGGACTCAAATTCCTGCTTTCCTGCCATGGTTCAGCCCTCCACTTCTGCAAGGGTGGGCATGGCGGGGATAGCGCCGTGGCGGCTGGTGGTAATGCTTGCCGCCTTGTTGGCAAAGGCAAGAATGCTTTCCAGTTTGTCCACCGTCAGGGTGTCCAACTCCTCCTTGCAGAGCTTGGAAAGTGCCGCACCAAAGAAGGTGTCGCCTGCGCCGTTGGTGTCGCCTACCTTGCAGGGGATGCCAGCCACATGGCCAGTTTTCTCCCCAAAGCGGTAGAATACGCCGTTTGCACCCAAGGTGACAAAAATCAGTCGGATGCCGTTCTGTGCCAGTTGTGCCGTGCCGCTTTCGCAGTCGGTGGTGCCGGTGAGCAGGGGCAGCTCCTCATCGGAAACTTTCAGGATATCCACCAGCGGCAGGGGTGCTTTCATCTGAGCAATGGCATCCTCTTTATTCTTCCAGAGGTTGGCACGGTAATTGGGGTCGTAGGTGATGGTAGCACCCAGCTTTTTGGCACGGGCAGCGGCATCCAGCGTAGCGGTGCGGGAGGGGTCAGCGGTGAGGCTGACAGAGCCAAAGTGGACGATTTTGGCAGCTTTCAGAGCGCCCTCCGAAATGTCCTCTTTGCTCAGCATCACGTCAGCGTTGGCGCTGCGGTAGAAGCTGAAATCCCGCTCGCCGGTGGCATCCACTGACACGACGGCCATGGTGGTGGGATGGTCTGCATCCACCGCCATGCCGGAAACGTCCACCTTGTTCTCTGCCAGAACCTCTTTCAGGTAGCGGCCAAAGGCATCTGCACCCACCTTGCCGATAAAGGCGGTCTGTGCGCCCAGCCGGGCGGCTGCCACCGCCAGATTGGCCGGGGCACCGCCGGGGTTTGCGGCAAACTGAGGAATGCCGCGCGCATCCTTGCCGGTCTGGGTCAGGTCGATCAAAACTTCACCAATCGTTACAATGTCCATGATAATTCTCCTTATTCTTGATGTGAAACCCAACGATCACCGCTGGAACAGATAATGAATGTAAGCGGCTGCACGCTCCGGGTGCGGTGCATTCTGCACTACCCCAAGATAGACCTTGCCAGAAAAACCTGCCTGCCTGACAAACGGCGTGTCCGAAATATCCAGCACGGTCCCACCGGCGTTCAGACCCGGCAGTGCATGGAAAGACGCATCCAGTGTCCGCAGATCGAGAAAATAATCATCTGCCAACAGTCGATCCCGTGCGTATTCGTCCATCAGAACAACATCTAACCGCTGGGCACTGACTGCACCCAGCAGCTTCATCTCTGAAGCATATACATACTGCTCCTCTGCGCGTTCGCTTTCGCTGAGCAGCAAGCCGGACAGCAGATCGACCTGTTGCTTTTTGGTCAGACCCTGCGCCTCGGCAAAGCCGGTGGTAAGCTGTTCCGTCAGATCGGACCCGGCAGTGATATTTACCAGACCAAGGTAAAGCACATCCTCTTTTTTCGTCACATGGCGGTAGGCTGCATAGCCGAGGATATAGACGACAATGAGCACGATCGCAATGGGCAGCTTGTAATATGCCCAGATGTGCTCCCACTTTTTGCGCCCATGGAGGGAGCGGAGCGTATCCCGGTCAGTTTTCGTCATGGTCGTATTCCTCGTGTACTGCATCAGGGTCTCCACCGATCAGATAGAGGATCCGAAGCATCAGAAAGGAGCAGAGCATGGCGCAGAAGCCCATGCCCAGCAGGAATGCAGGCGTGAACACAAACACTATGACATACCCCATGATGCCATAGATCGCCGCCATCAGCAGGGTGCAAAACAGATACCGGACACCCACGAGAAACGCTGTTTTCAGGATGCCGAAGGTGGTGTTTTCAAACCGTGCCAGCAGAGGAAAGGTATACAGCAGAACGATGCCGTACAGAACTGCCGCACCAATAAGCACTGCAGTGAGCAGCGTCCAGAAAATGTTTTCGCTCCACATTCGGCGCAGCACAAAGCCATCCGCAGCCAGGAAACTGCCGACTGCCAGCAGGATAAGCCAGAGTTTTGTGGCAGGCTTAAAATTTTCCCGGAACGCCTTAAAAAACATCCGGGTCAGACCATCGTCCCGATCTTCCGCCATTTTGAGTGTGACGTAGAACAAGGCGGTCGTAGAAGCCCCTATGGTAACGATGGGCAGGCTGCACACGAGCCATAAGATGTTCAGGTAAGCACTGTAAGTCAATTTCGTCAGCACAGCAAACAGCGGCTTGTCCGTATTGCACAGGTCACGCATGGGGGTTCTCCTTTCGCTCAATCTCCTGTGGATTCGCGCAGGATCAGGTTGGTTTCCGTATAGACGGTGCGATAGTTCAGCGATGGTTCTTCGATGCGGGTCATAAGCAGATTGGCAGCGGTGTAGCCCATGATCTGTCCATGGATATGGATCGAAGTCAGACGGGGGGCAAAGTAGGAAGCCTCCTGACTGTCATCGAAGCCGCAGACCCAGATATCATCGGGAACCGAATACCCCAGCTCATCCAATGCCTTGACCAGATCCATGGCAACAAAGTCATTGGCGCAGACAAAGGCATCCGGCATCGTTTTGAACCGACGGATGGTTTCGTACAGGGATACCGGATAGTTCTGCTGTCCAGATGGCATCGCACAGGTACTCAGGCCCTCTGTCAGACCAAAATGCTCCACTGCATCCCTATAAGCCATATAACGCTCAAAGAAGGACTGACAGTGGTTTTTATCCCCCGCAAAGCTGATGCGTTTTTTGCCGCGCTGGACCATGTGGGTCACCGCATTCTGAATCTCAATGCGGTTTTCCATATAAAGGCGGTCAGCTTTAAGAGGAGGACGCATATTCATCACAGGGCTGTCTACAAACAGCAGCGGAAGATCCAGATCGCACAGCATCTGTGCGTAGTCATAGTCGAATACTTCAAAGCAGATGATGCCGGCTGTGCGCTGGATGTTGAGAGAAGATGGAAGTTTTTTCTCTTTCAGCTCTATGGGAGAAATGCGATGAATGGTCATGCCGCTGTGCAGATGGTTGATTTCCGACTGGAAACGATCCAGCATCGTGGAGGAAAAGTGAGAGCTGCTCAGAAACTGGGTCGTCAGCATGGCAATCTCCCGTTTGTCACTCGGCAGAATGAAAGGCTCTGCTGCTTTTGCAGCGTCTTCCTGAAACAGCGGCAGATAGGCGAACTGCTTATAGCCCATTTCGGCGGCTTTGCGCAGGATCTTCTCCCGTGTGGCATCTGCCAGCACACCGGTGTTGTTGATGGCCTTTGAAACTGTGTTGCGGGAAAGCTGCAGTTCGTTTGCAATATCCTGAATGGTGACCTTGGTTGCCATAAGTCATCCTCTTTCTTTATAATATAGGAGCGGATGTTCCTTCTTTTATAGATAAAGTCTGGTGACGGATCTTGTTCTTTATGACTCCAGTATAGTGCAAATGCACAAATTAGTCAAACGTAAAAATGCAAATCATCATTTTGCATATTTGCGCACTTTCGAATTTGTGCATCTGTACAAATCCACAGTATTTCTTGATATATACTATGAATTATCGTTGACATTCGCTTGCTTGCGTGGTATAAATGAATTACAGAGTTTTACATTTGCACAATCAAAGTAAAAAGCGCAAAATTCAAAGGTGCAAATGTAAAATGCAAATCAAGCGGCAAGCAAATCAAAAAGGAGGAGAATGATTCATGAAAGCAAAGACAGCCTCGTCGGAAACGGCTGTGCTGGCAGCAGAACGCAAGCTGCACAACACATGGGTCTACATCAAACGGCATTGGCAGCTTTACCTGTTGTTCCTGCTGCCTGCCGTGGTGCTGACGCTGGTGTTCAAGTACGCGCCCATGGGCGGTGTGCTGATCGCGTTCCAGAAGTACAATCCCTTCAGGGGCATCTGGGGCAGCGAGTGGGTAGGCTTCAAAAACTTTACCCGCTTCATGTCCTCGCCGGACTTCCAGCGCTATCTGATCAACACCCTGAAGCTGAGCGTCTACGGCCTGCTGTGGGGCTTCCCGATCCCCATTCTGCTGGCATTCCTGCTCAACCGTATCGAGAGCAAGAAGATCAAGCAGAAGGTGCAGCTGGTGCTGTATATGCCCAACTTCATCTCGGTCATCGTGCTGTGCGGCATCGTCCGGGTGCTGCTGAGTGTCACCGGTCCGGTGAACGGCCTGCTTCACACCAGCATCAATTTCATGACGCTGCCGGAAGCATTCCGCCCCATCTACATCATCAGCGGCATCTGGCAGGGTGCCGGCTGGGCATCCATCATGTACACCGCATCCCTTTCTAACGCCAGCAAAGATCTGAAGGAAGCTGCGATGATCGACGGCGCAAACCTGATCCAGCAGATCATGACGGTGGAGTGGCCCGCCATTAAGGATATGGTCGTGATTCAGTTTATCCTGCAGGCAGGCAACATCATGAGCATCGGTTTTGAAAAAGCCTATGCCCTGCAAACCGACCTGAACCTGAACACTGCCGAGATCATTGCAACGTATGTTTATAAAAAGGGCCTGTTGGACGGCGATTACAGCTTTTCCACGGCAGTCGGTCTGTTCAACACCGTTGTCAACGTCATCCTGCTGATCGCAGTGAACAAGATCGTTGCCAAAATGAACGATGGCAAGGGCTTGTAAGGAGGGGTTTACCATGGCAAAACAGAAAAAATCAAAAATGGCCCTCTACACCAGACAAGATAAGATCATCCTGTACTGCGGCTACGCACTTCTGGGCTTGTTCCTGCTGGCAATCATCGTTCCGATGATCTACATCGTCATCGCGTCCTTTATGGACCCGGTCACTTTGCAAAACAAGGGCATCTCCTTTGATTTCAGCAAGTGGAGCCTGGATGCTTACCAGCGTGTCGTTTCGGACAAGCAGATCTGGGTCGGCTTCAAGAACGCAGTACTTTACTCGATCATCTTCACCATCATCTCGGTCGCTGTGACGATGCTTGCCGCTTATCCCATGTCGCTGCCGGACTTCAAAGGCAAAAAGATCTTCAACACCTTGTTTGTGATCACGATGTTTTTCAGCGGCGGTCTGATCCCCACCTACCTGCTCATCAACAATCTGGGTCTGCTGGATTCCATGTGGGCGGTCATTCTGCCGGGAGCATTCAGCGTGTGGAACATGATCATTGCCCGTACCTATTATCAAGGCATCCCGCGTGAGCTGCGTGAAGCTGCGGATGTGGATGGAGCCAGCGAGATGCTTTACTTCTTCAAGATCCTGCTGCCCGTCTGTATGCCGGTGGTGGCAGTTCTGGCCCTGTGGCAGTTCGTGGCAATGTGGAACAGCTACTTTGACGCCATGATCTACCTGAACAGCGCATCGAAGCAGCCGCTGCAGCTGGTGCTGCGTTCCATCCTGATCCAGAGCCAGCCGGAATCCGGCATGATCGCAGATATCCAGAGCACTGCCGAACGTGCGAAGATGGCAGAGCTGCTCAAATATGCAACCATTATTATTTCCAGTCTGCCGCTGCTGGTGATGTATCCCTTCTTCCAGAAGTATTTTGATGCCGGCATCATGGCTGGTTCCATTAAAGGCTGAGGAGATTCCAGAATTTTATGAGCCGGTACGCTCATCTGCTACACGAAAAAAGAAACATAAAAAAGGAGAAAATACCATGAAAAAGCTGATCTCTCGCCGCAACTTCCTCAAGGTCTGCGCTCTGGCGGGCTCTGCCGCTGCTCTGTCTGCCTGTGGCGGCGGCAAATCCACCGGCGGCAGCAATTCTGCTGCCGCAGCTGTGGACGTGACCGGTGCCGTTACATTTCCGCTGTCCGAAAAGGTCACCTTTACCGGTATGACCAGCTTCCCTGTGGGCAGCGAACCCGAGCCGAACAACCGCACCATCTTCAAGCGTCTGGAAGAGCAGACCAATGTGCACATCGACTGGACCGCCATCCAGTCCGACCAGTGGAGCGATAAGATCACCCTGAATATGTCCAACCCCAACACCCTGACGGATTTTGTTTTTACTGCTGATTTTACCGACAGCAATCTGCTGCGCTACGCAGATCAGGGTGTCATCCTCAATCTGGAAGACTACATTGACAACAATATGCCGAATCTCCAGAAGGTCTTTGAGCAGTACCCGGAGTACCGCACCATGTGCACCGACAGCGATGGCCACATCTGGGCACTGCCCTGGATCGAGCAGCTCGGCGCAGAAAAGACCGCCATCCAGACCATTGGCAACATGAGCTTCATCAATACCAAGTGGCTGAACTTCCTCGGTCTGTCGATGCCCACCACAGTGGACGAGTTTGAACAGGTGCTGATGGCATTCCGTGATAACGCCGCTTCTATCAAGGCAGAGTATGGCATTGACGGCGACATCATCCCCATGTCCTGCATCGTCAACAACGGCGATCAGGACCCCAGCATCCTCATCAATGGCTTTGGCGAAGGCTACGGCGATGCAGACAAAGACCGCCATATCGCCGTTACCAACGACCGGAAAGTCATCTGTGCCGCCACCCAGCAGGGCTACCGTGATGGTCTGGACTGGCTGCACAAGCTGTATGCCGAGAAGCTCATTGACCCGGAGTGCTTCACGCAGGAGTGGTCCACCTATGTTTCCAAGGGCAAGGCTGGCCGCTATGGTGTCTGCTTCAGCTGGGATGTTGCCAACATTGACAACCTGACCGACTGGGAGCCGCTGCCTGCCCTGACCGCCGATACCCGGAATATCACTCCGCAGAACGGCTCTTTCACCAGCGGCTTTGGCCGCGGCAAGTGCGTTGTTACCGCAAAGGCGACTAATCCTGCACTGGTTTGTGCATGGCTGGATCAGATGTACGCACCCCTCCAGTCTCCTCAGAACAACTGGGGTACTTACGGCGATACGGAAGGCTTTAACATTTTTGAAATGTCCACCAACGATAAGGGTGAGCCCATGCTGAAGCACGCTCCTCTGGGCGATGCTTCTCCCGTGGAAGTCCGTGAGGCGCAGTGTGTCGGCGGGCCTCTGGCGGTTCTGGATGATTACTATGGTGTATACGTTACCTGCCCGGACGATGCACAGTACCGTCTGGACTGGATCAAGGATATCTACACCCCGGATATGAACAACGATTATGTCTATCCCAATGTCTTTATGAGCAACGAGGACACCGAGCAGGTCTCTAACCTGCAGGCAGATCTGCAGACCTACATGAATACGCAGAAGGCAAACTGGATCATGAATGGCACGACGGATGCAGAGTGGAACGAATATCTGAGCAAGCTGGAAGCCTACGGCCTGTCCGACTATCTGGGCATTATGCAGAAATATCTGGATGCTTACTACGCATAAGAATTCTTTCCTTTGGAGGATTCCATGAACGGTTTGACTTTACAAAAAGCCCGTGCCTACGAGGCCGAGCACGGCGCAGCCATTTCACCGGCGGAACGCCCTGCCTACCACATGACCCCCTATGTGGGCTGGCTCAATGATCCCAACGGCTTCTCCTACTATAAGGGGCAGTATCATCAGTTCTATCAGTATAACCCCTACGATGTGCGGTGGGCGCCCATGCACTGGGGTCACGCCGTCAGCACCGACCTGCTGCACTGGGAGTATCTGCCCTGTGCGCTTGCCCCGGATTCCCCGGTGGACAACGGCCCCGGCTGCTTCTCCGGCTCTGCCACCGAGATGGATGACGGCAAGCAGCTGCTGATGTACACCAGTGTGGTGGCAGAAAAGCAGCCCAATGGGGAGATGCGGGATATCCAGACCCAGAGCATTGCCATCGGTGACGGTCTCAACTACGAAAAGCCTGCCTGCAACCCGGTGCTGACCCAGAAAGACCTGCCGGAAGGCTTCAGCAAGTTTGACTTCCGGGACCCCAAGATCTGGCGTGAGGCCGACGGCACCTACTCCGCCGTCACCGTCTGCCGGGCCGAGGACGGCAGCGGCGCAGCGGCACTGTTCCAGAGCAAGGACGGCTTCGACTGGCACTTTGTCACGGTGCTGGAACGCTGCAACAATCAGTATGGCAAAATGTGGGAGTGCCCGGACTTCTTCCCGCTGGATGGCAAGCAGGTCTTGATGCTGGGACCCATGGAGATGCTGCCCAAGGGCGAGTTCCACAATGGTCACAACGTGATTGCCTTCATCGGCAGCTACGACCAAGCTACCCACACCTTCACCAAGGAAAATGTGCAGCTGATGGACGGCGGCATCGACTTCTACGCTACCCAGACCACTCTTGCCCCGGATGGCCGCCGGATCATGACCGCATGGCTGCAGACCTGGTCGGACACCGAGGATAAGCCCCAGGGCTGCAAGTGGTTCGGGCAGACCATCTGCCCGCGCGAACTGCACATCAAGGACGGTCGCATTATTCAGACCCCCGTGCGGGAGCTGGATGCCGTCCACGGTAAGCGCACTTTCCACGAAAATGTGACGGTGCAAAGCGAAACTTCTCTGGAAGGCATCAAGGGCCGTGTGGCCGACCTGACCGTCACGGTGCAGCCCGGCGAATACCGCTGCTTCACCCTGAAACTGGCCGCCGATGCAGACCATCACACCAGCCTGACCTACGACCCCTACACTTCCGAGCTGACGCTGGATCGCAGCTATGCCGGTTCCCGTGCCGACATCGTTCACCGCCGCAGCTGCAAGGTACGCAGCCAGAATGGTGCGCTCAAGCTCCGCATCCTGCTGGATAAAAACAGCATCGAAGTTTTCGCCAACGATGGTGAGCAGACCATGACCGCATGGATCTACACCCCCCAGTCTGCCGACGGCATCACCTTTGCTGCCGATGGCAAAGCAACTGTTACGGCAGAACAGTTTGAGCTGAATCTGTAACCTGATATTCCCATCATTTCTCCTTCATTGAATACAGCCCCGCTTTGGCTTCTCCTTCGCCAAAGCGGGGCTGTGTTTTTGTATGGGTTCTATGCTTTCTGCCCCGTTCCGGGGGCTTTTTTGTGCCCGGGAGGCAGCGTTTTATGAAAACGCAGCCAAACTGCAAAAAAAGTTACAATTTTCTCATCAAAAAAGGCGGTTTCCCATTGACAGCCTTGTTATAATAGGAGTGTAAGATTTTTGAGCCAGCACTCTGCGGCTCTGATTGCTGAACGGCCCTTGCGGGCTTTTGGAAAAAGAAAGAGGCATACAGCATTATGACGAATATCGATATTTTCTCCGGCTTCCTGGGTGCCGGCAAGACGACTCTGATCAAGAAGCTCATCAAGGAATCCTTTGCGGGCCAGAAGGTGGTCCTGATCGAAAACGAGTTTGGTGAGATCGGCATCGACGGCGGCTTCCTGAAGGAGTCCGGCATCCAGATCAACGAGCTGAACGCAGGCTGCATCTGCTGCTCTCTGGTGGGCGATTTCCGTGCCGCTCTGCAGCAGGTGGTGGAGCAGTACCACCCCGACCGCATCGTCATTGAGCCCTCCGGTGTGGGCAAGCTGAGCGATGTTACCCGCGCTGTGGAGGGTGTGGCTGAGCATCTGGATGTGAAGCTGAACAGCTTTATCACCGTGGCCGATGTCAACAAGGTTAAGATGTATATGAAGAACTTCGGTGAGTTCTATGATGATCAGATCAGCCACGCAAGCTGCATCATCCTGAGCCGCACCCAGACCGCCAGCGAGGAGAAGATCGCCGCTGCGGTCGCCATGCTGCGCGAGAAGAACCCCACCGCAACCATCGTGACCACCGCATGGGATTCCCTGACCGGTGAGCAGATCCTGAAGGCCATGTCCTCCAAGGACGATTTCAAGGCAGAGCTGATTGCCATGGCTGCCAAGGCCAATGAGAAGCACGCCGAGGAGGACGAGGAAGAAGAGCACGAGCATCATCACCATCATTACGATGAGAACGGTGTGTGCAGCTGCGGCCATCACCACCATGATCACGATGACGATGACGACGATGATGAGGACGAGCACGAGCATCACCACGACCACGAGGATGATGACCACGAGGAGCACTGCTGCCACCACCATCACGACCACGACCATGAGGATGACCATGATGAGCATGAGCATCATCACCACGATGAGGACGGCCACTGCTGCTGCGGCCATCACCACCACCATCACCACGATCACGATGCCGATGAGGTGTTCACCAGCTGGGGTGTCGAGACGGCCAAGAAGTTCAGCAAGGCAGACATCGAGCATGCACTGACCGAGCTGGACGGCGGCAAGTACGGCATGATCCTGCGCTCCAAGGGCATCGTGGACGGCGGTGCCGACGGCTGGCTGGAGTTCGATTACGTCCCCGGCGAGTGGGAAGTGCGTCAGCGCGGTGCTGACGTGGGCGGTAAGCTGGTCGTCATCGGCTCCAAGCTGGACGAAAAGGCCATTGCCGCACTGTTTGGCTGCTGAGCTGCAAGTTGTGTAAGGAGAAAAACCGATTATGGCAAACGAGATCCCGGTTTACCTGTTTGTGGGCTTCCTCGAAAGCGGCAAGACCAAGTTCATTCAGGAGACCTTTGAAGACCCCAATTTCGACTCCGGCGACAAGACCCTGCTGCTGGTCTGCGAAGAGGGCGAGGAAGAATATAACGAGAAGAAGTTCGCCTTCCCCGGCGTGACCCTGAAGGTCCTCGAGGATAAGGCGGAGCTGAACCCCCAGAATCTGGCCAGGCTCGAAAAAGAATCCGGCGCAGGCCGTGTGGTCATTGAGTACAACGGCATGTGGCTGTTGCAGGATCTGGCCAACAACCTGCCCGAAAACTGGATCGTCTACCAGTGCATTGCCACGGCCGACGGCACCACTGCTCTGACCTACGCCCGCGACAACTCCATGCGCTCTCTGCTGCTGGACAAGATCGCCCGCAGTGAGCTGATCGTGTTCAACCGCGCCGAGGCCGTGAACAACGATGCCGCCCGTCAGGAGCTGCACAAGCTGGTGCGTCAGGCCTCCCGCAAGTGCGATATCGCCTATGAGTTCGCCGACGGCAGCGTGGCATATGATGACATCCCTGACCCGCTGCCCTTTGATCTGAACGCCCCGATCGTTGAGATCGGTGAGGACGATTTCGGCATCTGGTATATGGACTGCCAGGACGAGCCCCAGAAGTACGTGGGCAAGACCGTCCGGTTCCTGGCGCAGGTCTGCCAGACCAACCGCGCGGGCAAAAACAGCTTTGTACCCGGCCGTTTTGCAATGACCTGCTGCGTGCAGGATATCCAGTTCGTGGGCTTCCCCTGCAGCTATGATGGCTACAAGGCACTGGAGCAGCGCGCCTGGGTCACTGTGACCGCCAAGGTCAATTACAAGTTCCACAACATCTACCGCGGCAAGGGCCCGGTGCTGACCGCCATTTCGGTGGAGCCCGCCGAAAAGCCGCAGAACGATGTCGTAACATTCTCTTAAATCCTAACTTATACAGGGAGGACTTCACCATGAAAACTCTGTTCCGTGTTCTGGGTGCCGCTGCCGCTGTGGCTGTTACCGGTGCCGCCATCGTCGTGCTGGACAAAGTTCTGAACGACAAGGACCCGCTCCACGTCGAAAACGTGGAGTTCCCCGAGGAAGCTGAAAAGGACCCTGCTGAGGCCGAAAAGACTGCCGAAGCCTACGCCGAGGGCGAGGCCAAGGAGACCACTCCCGGTGACGCATGGCCCCCTGCCTTTGAAAAGGCTCCTGCCGAGCCCGAGACTGCGCCCGCAGCCCCGGTGGTGGAAGCTGCCCGGGCAGAGGAGCCTGCCGAGGAAAAGCCTGCGGCAGAGGAAACGACCGTGAATCCTGTGGAGGCAGGCCCTGCCGTTGCCCCCAGGGATGAGAACGGCAAGTTCGATACCACCAAGATCGCGGAGGCCAGCGATTTCACCGGCATCGAAGAGGAATCCGGCTGCAAGAGCTGAGCAAAGCAATAAAAGGACGCTGTACCGCAGGGCACAGCGTCCTTTTTCTGTCTGGGTCATTTCCGCAGGGCTTTGGCGGCTTCGGTGCCTGCCACGGCACCCTCGTACACGGCCTTGGCGACCTGCAGCAGCCCGCCGGTGCAGTCTCCGGCGGCATACAGGCCGGGCAGGGAGGTCTGCATGTGGTCATCCACCACGATCCGGCTGCCGTTCACCTCGGCCCCCAGTTTGCGGGCCAGGGCGGTGCTGCCTGCCACGCCCAGCGCCACGAACACGCCGGAGACTTCCAGTGTCCCGCCGTCTTTCAGCTGCACGCCGGTGACCCGCTCTTCACCGAGGATGGCTTCCACGGCTTCCGTCCGCACGGCCACCTCCGGCGGGAACTGTGCCGTCAGCGGGGCCCCGCCCGTGAGCAGGGTGACGCTGTGGGCCACGGGCAGCAGGGCCTGTACCTCATGCAAGGCGTACTCTCCACTGCCCAGCACGGCCACATCCCTGCCGCGGTAGAAAAAGGCATCGCAGGTGGCGCAGTAGCTCACGCCGTGGCCCTCCAGCCCGGCAAGGCCCGGAATGCGGGGCGCTGCCCGGGAAGCCCCTGTGGCCAGAATGACGGCATCGGCAGGGAAATCCCCGGCCAGCGTCTCCACGGTCAGCTTGTCGGTGTAGGTCAGGCCCACGGCCTCAGTGGTGACGAACTCCACCCCCACGGTCTTGGCACCCTCGATGCCCCGGCGTTCCAGCTCGGCACCGGTGATGGGTTCGGCAAAGCCGTAGTAGTTCTGGATGAGCTCGGCCCGGTCCAGTGCGCCGGGGCCCTTGGTCAGAACGGTGGTCTGCACCCCGGCGCGTGCGGCATACAATGCCGCCGAGACACCTGCGGGGCCGGAACCGATGATCACAATGTTTGGCATGGCAGTTTCTCCTTATGGTAGGTTTGCTTTTGTCCAACCTCTCCGTCATTGCTTCGCAATGCCACCTCTCCTAGTAGGAGAGGCCTTGGCAGTAAGGGAGAAGTTTCCCGTTTTGCCAAGGGCTCCCCTACTAGGGGAGCTGTCGAGCGGATGCGAGACTGAGAGGTTGAGGACTGTTTGATCTTATGATAACTATTATACCTCAACTCCCCGCACTTTTCATCTCCGACGAACTGTGCTATACTGAAAATATCGCAAGAATCGACACCATGGAGGGGAAAAACCTATGTCCAAGCAGCGCCTGCTTTTTATCACCACCGGCGGCACCATTGCCAGCGTGCGCACCGCACAGGGGCTCAAGCCTGTTCTGACCAGCGAGGAGCTGCTGGCCCATCTGCCGGAATTGCAGCAGCTCTGCTGCCCGGAAACGCTCAACCTGTGCAGCATCGACAGCACCGACCTTGGCCCGGAGCACTGGCTGATGATGGCCAAGGCCGTGCAGGAAAACTATGCACTTTATGATGGCTTCATCATCTGCCACGGCACCGATACGCTGGCCTACTCGGCGGCGGCGCTGTCCTACCTTGTCCAGAATGCGGATAAGCCCATCATCCTCACGGGTGCCCAGCAGCCCATTTCCAATGAGATCACCGATGCCAAGAAGAACCTGCGAGACAGCGTGATCTGTGCCCTTGACCCGGGCAGCCGGGGTGTGATGGTGGTGTTTGGCGGGCACGTCATTGCGGGCACCCGCGCCAAGAAGAACAAGACCATCAGCTACGATGCCTTTGCGTCGGTCAACTTTCCGGCGCTGGCGCTGGTGCAGGGCGACCGGCTGGTACGGTATGTGGCTTCGCCCTGGCCCACCGGCCCTGTGGAGTTTGGCCGGGCGCTGAATCCCAAAGTGTATCTGCTCAAGCTGACCCCCGGCCTTGGACCGGAACTTATCCCGGCCATCTTTCAACAATATGACTGTGTTATTGTGGAAAGCTTTGGCGTGGGCGGCATTCCCCAGCGGCTCATGGATGCCTTTGCCGAGGAGCTGGGCGATTACGACAAGACCCACAAGATCCTGATCCTGACCACGCAGGTCACTTATGAGGGCAGTGATGTGGGCATTTACGAGGTGGGCAAGCGGGTCAAGAACCGCTTCCGCTTCCTGGAGGCCCACGATATGACCATTGAGGCCGTTGTCACCAAGGTCATGTGGCTGCTGGCCCAGAACTGCGAGAACTTTGACCAGCTCCAGCAGCGGTTCTACCGGCAGATCAATTTTGATACATTCTATCATTGAAACAAACGGGAGATGCCCCACCGGCACCTCCCGTTTCTGTTATGCGAACACCAGCTGCACCAGCAGCACATAACACACCGTACCGCCGGTGATGGAGACCAGTGTCTGATGCTTCCACCGGTGCAGGGCGATGGTCACAGCAATGGCAATGGCCTCGGGGATGCCGTGACTGCCCGCAAAGGGTGTGACGCTCTTCAGGCAGTAGAGAATCAGCATTCCGAAGATGGCGGCGGGAAGCACCCGGCCCAGATACTGTACCACCTCGGGCGGCTGCTGGTCCTTGGAGGAAAAGATCAAAAAGGGCAGAAAGCGGGTGAGCATGGTCGCCGCCGTGCACACCGCAATGGTCAGGCCCATTTGGAACGTGGTCATTGCGCTGCCTCCTTCTGCTTCTCCGTTTGGCCGGGGACGATGCCGTCGGCCCGCTCAATGGGCTTGCGCAAAACCAGCAGCAGCACCAGAATGCAGGCCATGGAGGGCAGCAGGAAGCTACCGGAACCAAAAAGGACCAGGCAGACCAGCGGCACGGCCAGCCCGATGATGCCGCTGTAATGCTGCTTCTCCTTTTCCCACTGATTGAGGAAGATAACCACGAACATGGCGGTCATCACAAAATCCACGCCCTTGGTGCTGAAGGGGAGCACCGACCCCACCACGGCCCCCAGCCCGGCGCTGGCGACCCAGTAAAACTGGTCCAGCAGGGTGATGAAGAACATGAACCAGCCCCGGTCGATCCCCTGCGGCGGCTCTGCAGAGCAGGTGATGGAAAAGGTCTCGTCGCTCATGGCAAAGATCATGTAAAAGCTGCGCAGGCCGTAACCCTTGTACCGCTCCAGCATGGCTAGACCGTAGAACAGGTGCCGCGCCTGGATCATCAGCGCCATCAGAAAAGCCGACAGTGGGGAAAAGGTCCCCAGCAGCAGGCTTGCCAGCACAAATTCCAGCGAGCCGCCGTAGACCACGGTGCCCATGAGCATAGGCATCCAGACGGGCAGGCCAAGGCTCTGTACATAGATGCCATAGCCCATGCCCAACACGAGATATCCTGCAAACACCGGCACGGTCTGGGGTGCGGCGGCCCGGAAGGCCTGCCACACCACACCGGAGCCCGGTACAGCCTGTATGGTTTTGGATTCTTTCATATACACTAACCCCCTGGATTGGTAGTATAACAGATTTCAGGGATTTTGCAAGAAAAATCCCGGGGCCGGATGGTTCCTGTCGCTTTGAAAACTTTTTGTCCGCCACTCGTGGACTTTTGGCGAATCAGGATAAAGTTTTGCCAAAAGGCTTGCACTTTGATGCTTTACTGTGGTAAAATCGAAGCGTACTTTCATTTGGAAAGACAAGGGGGAAAAAGTATATGACCAACATCTGCATCCTCGCCACCATCATCATCTATCTGGTGGCAATGCTGTTGGTTGGATTTGCATACAGCAAGTCCAACAACGACAGCACCGATTTCTACCTCGGCGGCCGCAAAATGGGCCCGCTGGTCACGGCCATGAGCGCCGAAGCCAGCGATATGTCCAGCTGGCTGCTGATGGGAATGCCGGGCCTTGCCTACCTCACCGGCATCGCCTCGCCCGGCTGGACCGCCATCGGCCTGGCGCTGGGCACCTGGCTGAACTGGCTCATCGTGGCCCGGCGGCTGCGGCGGTATTCGGCCAATCTGGAAGCCATCACCGTGCCGCAGTTCCTGTCCCTGCGCTTCCACGACCAGCGCAATCTGCTCAACGCACTGGGCGCGGTGATCATCATCGTGTTCTTTGTGCCCTACACGGCTTCGGGCTTTGCCGCCTGCGGTAAGCTGTTCCACAGCCTGTTCGGCGTGGATTACATGGCGGCCATGGTGGTCTCGGCCTGTGTCATCGTGGGCTATACCATCACGGGCGGCTTCCGCGCCGTTACCACCACCGACCTCATCCAGTCCATCGTGATGAGTCTGGCCCTTGTGGCTGTGCTGGTGTACGGCATTGGCGCGGCAGGCGGCTGGGATGCCGTTGTGGCCAACGCCAAGAGCCTGCCCGGCTACCTGACCATGATGGCCAGCCATAACGCCGCCGAGGGTACGGCCACCTCGTACAGCCTGCTGGACATTGTCTCCACCATGGCGTGGGGCCTGGGCTACTTCGGAATGCCCCACATCCTGCTCCGCTTCATGGCCATTGAGGATGAAAAGAAGCTGGTACTCAGCCGCCGCATTGCCAGCGTGTGGGTCGTCATTGCCATGACAGCCTCCATCATCATCGGCATGGTGGGCCTTGGCATGACCAAGGCAGGCGCGCTGGAGTACCTGAGCGGCTCCTCCAGCGAGACGGTCATCGTCCGCATTGCAAACCTCATTGCACAGCACGGCATTCTGGCAGCCGTGCTGGCGGGCCTGATCCTGGCGGGCATCCTTGCCGCCACCATGTCTACCGCCGACAGCCAGATGCTTGCCGCCGCGTCCAGCGTCTCCCAGAACATCCTGCAGGAGTCCGGCCACATGAAGCTGACCGAACGCCAGAGCCTGTTTGCTGCCCGCCTGACCATTATCTGCGTCAGCGTGGTGGGCGTGGTGCTGGCCCGTGACCCCAATTCCAGCGTGTTCGGCATCGTCAGCTTTGCATGGGCCGGTTTCGGCGGCGCGTATGGTGCCGTGATGCTCTGCGCCCTGTTCTGGAAGCGCTGCAACTGGCAGGGTGCGCTGGCCGGGATGCTCGCCGGCGGCCTGATGGTCTTTGTCTGGAAGTACCTCATCAGCCCGCTGGGCGGCGTGTTCAGCATCTATGAGCTGCTGCCCGCCTTCCTGACCTCGCTGCTGGTCTGCGTGGTGGTCAGCCTGGTCACCCCCGCCCCCTCGAAGGAGATCGAAGCCGAGTTTGAGGCGGCGAAATAAGAAACAATAGAAAGCAAGGGCCATTGCACAGATTCTCGTGCAATGGCCCTTGCTTTATGCTCGGCGCACAACGCCGTTCTCAACAAAAAAAGATTCGGCTAAGAAAAAATATTTTGCATACAAAAAAAGAAAAGATTGCTTGTGCAGGATCACGAAAATGCTGCACGAATTAAAGAATACAACAAGAAATACTTTTAAATCGTAAATTCTTCAGGCGGAATCGTAAAAAAATTCTAACATTTTGGAAAGAGATGCCGTATCATGGATTCATAAATATGCATACGGCTTGCGGGCGGTGTGCCAAAATTGTCCGGAAAGTTCAGAAAGGAGTATTTTCATGGGGAAATCAACAGTGGATGCGTCTGCAGGGTTTGGATTGCGTGATAAACTTGCATACGCAGCGGGTGACTTTGGCTGCAATATGAGTTTTGCGCTCAAAGGTTACCTGACGATTTATTGGACGCAGTTTATGGGGATCGACAACTACCTGATGGCATCCCTTCTGCTGATCGTGCAGATCTGGGACGCAATCAACGATCCTATTATCGGAGCAATGGTAGATGCGGATACGCATAAATACCGCCGGAACAAGTTCCTTGCCTATATCTGGTTCGGTGCGATCGGACTGACCGTGGCCGGTGCACTTTGCTATCTGCCGTTCCCGCAGGCTCCCGGTATGGTCAAGAATATTCTGTTTGTGGCAGGCTATATGATCTGGGATGCTTTCTACACCGTTGCAAATGTGCCGTATGGCTCGATGCTGTCTCTGATCTCGGATGACCCGATCCAGCGTGCACAGCTGTCGACTTTCCGCTCCATTGGTTCTATGGGCGGTGCGCTTCTGACCGGTATGCTGATTCCGGTGATCATTTATGATAACCAGAACAACCTGCGTGGTGAGCAGATGTTTGTCATTGCTCTGATCATGGGTGTGATCGGTCTGATCTGCTTCCGCTTTATGGTCACGAACACAAAGGTGCGTGTGGACACCACGATCACTCTGAAAGAGGATGCACCGAAGTTCAACATCGTGAAGGCGTTCAACAACTTTATCCATAATCGCCCGGCTGTGGGCGCAACGCTGGCACCTATAGCAACATTTATTGGTATGTATGGTGCCTCTACTGCAGGTCAGATCCTGTTCCAGGCTTATTTCAAGAATGCAAAGATCTCCGGCCTTGTGGGTATGATCTCCTACTTTGGCGTTTTCATCTTCAGTCCTTTTGTGAGCCGTATCGTCAAGCGCTTTGGCAAGAAAGAAGCTGTGACCTTTGGTTCAGTCGTCTGTGCGCTGGCGTACGTCCTGATGCTGGTTCTGCCCATTACACCGGACAGCCGGGGCCTCGGCCTTTATGTCCTGTGTCAGGTCATTGCAATGCTGGGCGGTGGCATCGGAAGCTGCCTGAGCTGGTCTCTGATGGCAGATGCGATCGATTATAACGAGTGGAAATTTGGTGTGCGAGAAGAAGGCACTACCTATGCACTGCACTCCTTCTTCCGTAAGCTCGCACAGGGCATCGGACCTTCTCTGGGCCTTGTTCTGGCAACCAAACTGGGCTATGATGCATCTCTGAAGGCTGCACAGACGATCGAAGTGGCAACCCGGATGCGCTATCTGGTGCCGGTCATGTATCTGGGAAGCTATATCGTGATGATCATTGCGTACGGCGTGGTGTTCAATCTGGATAAAAAGACGCTGGCGCAGATGGAAAGCGATCTGAAAGAACGCCGGGCAAAGAACGAAAAGTAAACGATCCTAAAATCAGAGGAATAGAAGAACGGGGAAACTTCTGATAAGATGATAGAAAGCCCTCCTTTCGCTCGCTTGAGCGACGGGAGGGCTTTCCTTTTTTTCAGTTGATCAGAATCGCCATCATCTCAGCGCAGGGGATCACGAAGCCGAACCCGAAGAAGAACAGCAGATCGAGCACAAACTTCCAGAGCCGGACAGTAGGGGAGCAGAAGTTCATGGAGCGGGTGACGGAGGCACCTATCTCACCCCAGTGTCGGTAGTAGCCGGTCTGCTCAAAGTTGTTCCAGAGCTCCAGCGAGAGAAATTCTATCCCGACGAACAATGGGAAAAACACCCAGGAGGGAAGCCAGCCGTCTGCCTGCAGGTTCCCATTGCTCAGGGTACGCCAGTGGACGGCCATCCGGCCCGGGCAGGCGAGGATGCCCCAGATGGCCAGTGCGGCACTGAGCCAAAACAAAACTGCCCGTACCGAGCGCCAGTCAATGGATTGTTGACGGCGCAGCAGGGTAAAGAAATCTTCCAGCGGGACTTCCGGTGCAATATCTGCTTCCTGCGGGTCACGGCAGTGCATCAGGTCGGCAAGGGTCAGCCCCAGCGCGTCGGCCAGTGGTTCCAGCGTGTTGATGTCCGGCAGGCCGACCCCGCGTTCCCATCGGCTGACAGCCTTATCTGTTACATGCAGCTGCTGGGCCAGCTCTGCCTGTGTTAATCCCTGTGACTTGCGCATCCGGGCGAGAAATGCCCCGAACGTTTTCGCATCCATTGTGCTCACATCCTTTGGAAAAAGGATAGCATACCACGCACCAAAAGGCAATCGACGCTTTGTTTACCTGCTCCAAAACACAAATCCCCCACCGCCTGTTCGGTCAATGGACAGGCAGCGGGGGATATTTTATATGGAGTTCAGAAGAAAAATGCTGGGATCAGAGCTTACAGCTGGGGGCCGGCAGAGACCAGAGCCTTGCCGTGCTCGTTACCCTCGTACTTCTTGAAGTTCTTGATGAAGCGGCCAGCCAGATCCTTGGCCTTCTCCTCCCACTGGGAAGCGTCGGCGTAGGTATCGCGGGGATCCAGGATGCCGGTGTCAACACCGTTCAGGACGGTGGGAACCTCGAAGTCGAAGTAGGGGATCTTCTTGGTGGGCACGTTGTTGATATCGCCGTTCAGGATAGCATCGATGATACCACGGGTGTCCTTGATGGAGATGCGCTTGCCGGTGCCGTTCCAGCCGGTGTTGACCAGGTAAGCCTTAGCGCCGCTCATCTTCATCTTCTTGACCAGCTCCTCAGCGTACTTGGTGGGGTGCAGCTCCAGGAAAGCCTGGCCGAAGCAAGCGGAGAAGGTGGGGGTGGGCTCAGTGATGCCGCGCTCGGTGCCAGCCAGCTTGGCGGTGAAGCCGGACAGGAAGTAGTACTGGGTCTGCTCGGGGCTCAGGATAGAGACGGGAGGCAGAACGCCGAATGCGTCAGCAGACAGGAAGATGACATTCTTTGCAGCAGGTGCAGAAGAGACGGGGCGGACGATGTTCTGGATGTGGTTGATGGGGTAGGACACACGGGTGTTCTCGGTGACAGACTTGTCAGCGAAGTCGATGTGGCCCTCAGCATCCAGAGTGACGTTCTCCAGCAGAGCGTTGCGCTTGATGGCGTTGTAGATATCGGGCTCGGAGTCCTTATCCAGGTTGATGACCTTTGCGTAGCAGCCGCCCTCGAAGTTGAACACGCCGTTGTCGTCCCAGCCGTGCTCGTCATCGCCGATCAGCAGACGCTTGGGATCGGTGGACAGGGTGGTCTTGCCGGTGCCGGACAGACCGAAGAAGATGGCGGTGTTCTCGCCGTTCAGGTCGGTGTTGGCGGAGCAGTGCATGGAAGCAATGCCCTTCAGCGGCAGGAAGTAGTTCATCATGGAGAACATGCCCTTCTTCATCTCGCCGCCGTACCAGGTGTTGACGATGACCTGCTCCTTGCTGGTGATGTTGAACATAACAGCAGTCTCGGAGTTCAGGCCCAGCTCCTTGTAGTTCTCGACCTTGGCCTTGGAAGCGTTGTAAACAACGAAATCAGGCTCAAAGTTCTCCAGCTCCTCAGCGGTGGGCTTGATGAACATGTTGGTGACGAAGTGTGCCTGCCAGGCCACTTCCATGATGAAACGGACAGCCATGCGGGTGTCCTTGTTTGCGCCGCAGAAAGCATCCACAACGTACAGGCGCTTGTTGGACAGCTCTTTCTTTGCAATCTCCTTCACGGCAGCCCAGGCTTCCTCAGAAGCGGGGTGGTTGTCGTTCTTGTACTCGTCGCTGGTCCACCAAACGGTGTTCTTGGAGTTCTCGTCCATCACGATGAACTTGTCCTTGGGGGAACGGCCGGTGTAGATGCCGGTCATAACGTCCACAGCGCCCAGCTCGCTGACCTTGCCCACTTCGTAGCCTTCCAGGCTGGGCTTGGTCTCTTCCTCGAACAGCTGCTCGTAAGAGGGGTTATACACGACCTCGGTCGTGCCGGTAATGCCGTACTTGCTCAGATCTACCTTTGCCATAATACTTATACCTCTTCTTTCGTTCAGATCAATTCTGATCGCGCGACGCACATGCCCTTAGCCAATGGGCAGTGCGGGCGATGAAGAAATACAGATGCGTATTCTCCTGTTTATCATTATACATAAAAACATTCCAAAATCAACCAGAGGGAACAAAAGGTTCTTATAAATGTAACAAATTTTATTCAGAATCTTAGCTGTTTGAAGTGATTTCATAAGAAGAAAGGGGAACCGCGGCGAACAAAATAAAGAAAAGAGACCCAAAACACAACTTTGATAATATTTTGTCGATTCTGGATGCAACTGGGTATCCCAGAGCGGAAAAACCGGGGCGGGAGGCCCGCAGCACAAATTTCTGAAAAACTTGAAATTTCCTGTTGACAAAGTACGACTGCTATGCTAAAATAATCGAGTCGGGAGCGAAACCCCGATGCGAAAATGGACGTATGGCCCGTTGGTCAAGCGGTTAAGACAGAGGCCTCTCACGCCTTTAACATCGGTTCGATTCCGGTACGGGTCACCATTTTATAGTAGTAAAACGGCTGTATGCCGTTTTATATAGATGCCTCTTTAGCTCAGTCGGTTAGAGCACCTGACTGTTAATCAGGGTGTCGCCTGTTCGAGTCAGGCAAGAGGCGCCAGTAAAGCGATGGAAATGTTCCATCGCTTTTTTCTTTTTGTTGACAGCGAATGCGGCGGGGGATATACTTATAAATAACGATTAAACCTCTCAGTCCGCCTGGCGGCGGCCAGCTCCCCTGGTAGGGTAGCCAAGAAAAGCTGGCTTGCCTCTCCTAGCAGGAGAGGTGGCAATGCGGAGCATTGACGGAGAGGTTCGTGTACGATAAGGAGAATCATTACCATGAAACAGATCATTCTGACCGGCGACCGTCCCACGGGCCGCCTGCATGTTGGCCACTACGTTGGCTCTTTGAAAGAGCGCGTGCGCCTGCAGAACACCGGCAAGTTCGACGAGATCTATATTATGATCGCTGACGCGCAGGCCCTGACGGACAACGCCGATAACCCGGAGAAGGTCCGCCAGAACATCCTGCAGGTGGCACTGGACTATCTGGCCTGCGGTCTGGATCCCAACAAGGTCCACATCTTCATCCAGTCCATGGTGCCTCAGCTGACCGAGCTGAGCTTCTATTATATGAATCTGGTCACGGTGAGCCGCCTGCAGCGCAACCCCACCGTGAAGAGCGAGATCCAGATGCGGAACTTCGAGACCAGCATCCCGGTGGGCTTCTTCACCTACCCCATCAGCCAGGCAGCGGATATCACGGCGTTCGGTGCCACCACTGTGCCGGCCGGTGAGGATCAGATGCCCATGCTGGAGCAGTGCCGCGAGATCGTGCACAAGTTCAACGCCGTCTACGGCGAGACCCTGACCATGCCTGAGATCATGCTGCCCCAGAATGCCGCCTGCCTGCGCCTGCCCGGCATCGATGGCAAGGCCAAGATGAGCAAGAGCCTGGGCAACTGCATCTACCTGTCGGATGAGCCTGAGGACATCAAGAAGAAGATCATGTCCATGTACACCGACCCCAACCACCTGCGGGTGCAGGACCCCGGCAAGGTGGAGGGCAACCCCGTGTTCATCTATCTGGACGCTTTCAGCCGCCCCGAGCACTTCGCCGAGTTCCTGCCGGAGTACCAGAACCTCGATGAGCTCAAGGCCCACTATCAGCGTGGTGGTCTGGGCGACGTGAAGATCAAGAAGTTCCTGAACGCCGTCATGCAGGCCGAGCTGGAGCCCATCCGCAACCGCCGCAAGGAGTGGGAGCAGCGCCTGCCCGAGGTCGTGGAGATCCTGAAGGAAGGCAGCGCCGTGGCCGAAAAGACCGCTGCCGCTACCCTGGCCAATGTCCGCAAAGCCATGCGTATTGACTACTTTGCGGATAATAACCTGCTGAAGTAACAAATGGTAGAAACAAAACCGCCTGTGCCCATGCGATTATGCTGGGTGCAGGCGGTTTTTGCGTGGCTGCAACCGCTGGTTGACAAATTTCAAGCCGCAATTGGTGGTTGTCAACTGGAAAATCTGCTATGATAAGACCACAGGAACCTGTCCGAAGATCGATCCACACCCGCCGCACTGCGGCTGAAATGAGGAATACAGTATGATCTTAGCAGAAAAAATTGCCCTTCTCCGCCGCCAGAATGGATGGAGCCAGGAAGAGCTTGCCGATCAGTTGAACGTTTCGCGTCAGGCTGTCTCGAAGTGGGAGGGCGGAACGTCCATCCCCGACTTGGATAAAATACTGAAGCTGAGTGCTCTGTTTGAAGTGAGCACCGACTACTTATTAAAAGATGAGCTGGAACAGCCCGATGCCACGGCCCCGCTGCCGAAGGAAGAGCGGGTGACAGAACCCTGCCGCACCGTCTCATTTGACGAGGCAAACGCATATCTCAGCACGGTGCAGGCCGTGCATGGGAAGATGGCGGCGGGTGTGGGCTTGTGCATCCTCAGCCCCATCGCGCTGCTTGTTCTGGGCGCATGGAGCGATGGTACACCCAGCGAAGAGCGGATGGCAGGGCTCGGTGTCATCTTCCTGCTGCTCTTCGTCGCGCTGGGGCTGCTGCTCATCCTGCCCGCCGCCTTCCGGCTGGAAGCGTTTGAATATCTGGAAAAAGAGCAGATCGCCCTTGCCTATGGTGTGGAGGGCATCGTGGAGCGGCAGAAACAGAAGTATGCGCCCACCTACCGCCGCAGCATGACCCAGGGCGTGGTGCTCTGTGTGCTGGCCGTGGTGCCGATCCTGGGTACGGCCATGCTGGGAGTACCAGACTTCTGGGTCGCTGCCGCAGTCGGCCTGCTGCTGGCCATTGTGGCCGGTGCAGTACAGTTGTTCATCCGGGCCGGGATGACCCAGGGCAGCTTTGATAAGCTGCTGCAAACGGGGGAATACACCGTCCGCGAAAAGTGGACGAACCGCCGTGTCGGTTGGTTTGCCGGGGCCTACTGGTGCCTTGTAACGGCGGTGTACCTCGCTGTCAGCTTCTGGAACAACAACTGGGAAAAGAGCTGGATCATCTGGGCCGTGGCCGGGCTTGTCTTCGCCGCCCTCTACTCCGCCGTCCGTGCGTGGGCAGACCGAAAAAATCAGTAAACGAACAGCGCCGCTCTCCCGGTCATGGGAAAGCGGCGCTGTTCATTTAACGTTTCAAATCTGCAAATAGTTCATCCAAATCCGTATAATGCTTTACATTGGGGTCTCGCGCAATGCGCTCGGCTTCCAACATGGCAGCAATGGTTTCTTCGTTTGGATGCTCTTCACTTTGCAGCTCTATTTTTACAATATCAGGCATTGTAGCTGCGGGTCTTGATCTCCTCGGTGACCTTTGCGATGAATTCATCCACTTCCATGGTAGTGGTCTCACCCTTGCGGTCACGGACAGAGAGGTTGCCAGCCTCGGCTTCCTTTGCACCCAGAACCAGCATGTAGGGCACACGGTCCACCTGCTGTGCGGCACGGATCTTGTAGCCGATCTTCTGGTTGTCGTCGTCCAGAGCCACGCGGACACCGGCCTCCACCAGCTTCTCGGTGATGCTCTCCGCATACTCGAGGGTCTTTTCGGAAACGGGCAGGACCTTGACCTGAACCGGTGCCAGCCAGGTGGGGAACTTGCCCTTGGTCTCCTCAATCAGGTAGGCCATAAAGCGGTCCAGAGAGCCCAGGATCGCACGGTGCAGGACAACGGGGGTCTTTTCAGAGCCGTCCTTGTCCACATAGGTCAGGTGGAACTTTGCGGGCAGGCAGAAGTCCAGCTGGCAGGTGGACAGAGTATACTCAGCACCCACGGCGGGCTTGACGTTCACGTCCAGCTTGGGGCCGTAGAAGGCGGCCTCGCCGATCTCCTCGGTGAAGTGGATGCCCAGCTCGGTCAGCACCTCGCGCAGAGCGTTTTCGGCGTGGTTCCACATGGCATCGTCGTCGTGGTACTTCTTCTTGTCGGCGGGGTCACGCAGAGACAGAACGCAGCGGTAATCGGTGATCTTGAAGTCCTTGTAGGTCTCGAAGATCAGGTTGCAGACATCGGCGACCTCGCTCTTGATCTGCTCCGGAGTGCAGAACAGGTGGGCATCGTTCTGGCAGAAGTGGCGGCCGCGCTCAATGCCCTTCAGGGTGCCGGAGGACTCGTAGCGGAAATCGTGTGCGATCTCACCGATGCGCATGGGCAGGTCACGGTAAGAGTGGGGACGATTTGCGTAGATCATCATGTGGTGGGGGCAGTTCATCGGGCGCAGGACGTAGCTCTCGCCCTCCATCTCCATGGCGGGGAACATGTTCTCGCGGTAGTGATCCCAGTGGCCGGAGGTCTTGTACAGGTTCACAGTGCCGATGCAGGGGGTCATCACGTGCAGGTAGCCGCGTGCACGCTCCTTCTCCTTGATATAGTTCTCCAGCTCCTGCCAGACGGTGTAGCCTGCGGGCAGGAACATGGGCAGGCCGCGGCCCACCAGGTCGTCGGTCATAAACAGGCCCATCTCCTTGCCGATCTTGCGGTGATCGCGCTCACGGGCCTCCTGCTGCTCCTTCTCCCAGGCTTCCAGCTCTTCCTGGTTGTGGAATGCCACACCGTTGATACGGGTCAGCATCTTGTTTTCTTTGTCGTTCTTCCAGTATGCGCCGGACTGCTGGGTGATCTTGAAGGCCTTCAGCGCCTTGGTGTAGGTCAGGTGGGGTCCGATGCACATGTCAACGTACTCGCCCTGCTGGAAGAAGCTGAACTCGGTCTCGTCGGCCAGATCAGCCATGTGCTCGATCTTGTAGTGCTCCTGGCGCTCCTCCATCAGCTTCACAGCCTCGTCACGGGGCAGGATGAAGGGCTTGATGGCCAGATTTTCCTTGCAGATCTTGCGCATCTCTTTTTCGATGTTGGCCAGATCGTCATCGGTGAGCTTGGTGTCGCCCAGATCGACATCGTAGTAGAAGCCGTTCTCAGTGGCGGGGCCAAAGGCAAAGTCAGCCTCGGGGTACAGGCGCTTGATAGCCTGCGCCATGATGTGAGCAGCGGTGTGGCGGATAACATGCAGTTCCTGGTCCTGCGGGCACTCGTCCACATGGCCGTCTTTGTAGATGATCTTCATAGTGGTTCTCCTTTTGATGAAAGTTAAAACAAAAAAGCGCTCCATCCCGCTCAAATTTACGGGATGAAGCGCCTGAAGATTTCACGCGTTCCACGGTTCCACCCGAATTGCGTGCCCTTGAGAACACGCCACTCGCTGTGCTGTAACGGGCGCACCCGGCAGAGGTTCTCCTCTGCGCTCTGCGGTGGTAGAAGCCCGATGCACGGCAGGCTGCTTGCAGCACCCGGTATCCGGGGCAGCCCTCTCTGCGTCATGGGGAACGAGCTTCGGTTTGTCCGCATCATCGCTTTGGTCAGGATGAAACTACGCTGATTGTAGCACGATGGCGGCAAAAAATCAAGCTCTCCACGGCGAAAATCTGCGAAAAATCATTCTTCTTTTTTCTTCAGCTTGATCTGCCACTTGTGGGAGGCGTACTCCGGCCGCAGCTTGTTGGTGACAAAGGTCTGGCTGATGTAGAGGCCGTGGTGGCCCGAGAGCATGTAGCACACGCCGCAGCCCAGCGCAATAAGCTCCAGCCCCTGCCCGCCAAACAGCTCGAATCCCAGCAGGATGGAGGGGATCAGGGCGTTTGTGGCTCCGCAGAACACGCAGACCAGACCGATGGCACCGGCAAACCCGGCGGGCAGGCCCAGCCATGGCCCGGCGATGCAGCCAAAGGTCGCCCCGATGTAGAAACTTGGGACCACCTCGCCGCCTTTGAAGCCCACCGCCAGCGTCAGCGCGGTCAGGAAGATCTTGCACAGAAAATCCCAGGGCAGCGCGGCTCCCTGCTCCACGGCATCGGCAATGACGGCCATTCCGGCCCCGTTGTACCGCCCGACACCGAACAGATACGAGAACGCTACCACGGCTGCACCGCCCGCAAAAGCCCGCAGCCAGGGGTTGGGCATCCGCCTGGGCAGCTGGTGTTCCAGGGTGTGAAGCGTCCAGCAGAACAGCCGGGTCACGGCGGCACAGGCAATGCCCAGCAGGGCGGTCTGAAGCGCGGTTTCCAGCGTCAGGTGCGGGATGGAATTGAGCACAAAATTGGTCGGGGCGATCCCGAAGAACAGGGATACGCCGTAAGCAATGAGGGCCGACGTGAACGCGGGCATAAAGGCCGAGGTGAACGTCAGCCCCACGTCCTCCACCATCATGGCGAAGAGGGCGGCGGTCAGCGGGGTGCCGAACAGGGCGGAGAAGAACGCGGCCATGCCGCTGATGGTGGCAGTGCGGCGGACGTAGTCGCTCAGATGCAGCAGTTTGCCCACGTTCCAGCCGATGCTGCCGCCCATCTGCAAAGCGGCACCCTCGCGGCCGGCAGAACCGCCGCACAGGTGGGTGAGCACCGTGCCCAGAAAGATGGCGGGCACCAGCAGCGGGCTGACCGGCTCGCCGCTCTGCACGGCGCGGATGACATTGTTGGTGCCCACGCCTTCGCACTTTGTGACCTTGTAGAGTGCCACGATGGCAAGGCCCGCCAGCGGCAGGCAGAGCAGCAGCCAGCTCTGCGCGGCCCGCAGCTCGGTGACGTACTCCACGCTCAGGTGGAACGCTGTGCCGACTACGCCGCAGACCAGACCCGTGGGCACGGCCAGCAGCAGCCATTGCAGGACCACCCACAGGGCGGCTTTGGCCTCGCGGTTAAAATCATTCAAGTTGCTCATAGAAACTCCTGATACAAAAAAACTGAAAATTTTACACCCCAAAATAACACGCCCGCACAGGGATGTCAACCCGGAACCATTGCAGGGGGGCTCACATCGTGATGACAACGACAAACCCCTGCTTCCTTGTGCGGAGGAAGCAGGGGTTCTGCCGAATGGATTTCAGAAAAAGGAAAAGGAGAACAAGGAGAACAAATATCGTCACGCTTTCAAAGCGGGACAGCGGTTGAAATTGTGCGGAGCGTTACTCCACATCCTGCAGGGCGGCGAAGTCCTCTTCGCCGGTGCGGATCTTGACCACGCGGGTCACGTTGTAGACAAAGATCTTGCCATCGCCGATGTGGCCGGTGTACAGGGCCTTCTTGGCGGCATCCACCACAGCGTCCACGCTGATCTTGGAAACGATGACCTCGACCTTGATCTTGGGCAGCAAGGTGCTGTCCACAGGCACGCCGCGGTATTTCTCGGTGGTGCCCTTCTGGATGCCGCAGCCCATCACCTGGGTCACGGTCATGCCGGTCACGCCCAGATCGTTCAGCGCGGTCTTGAGCGGATCGAACTTGGAGAGCTTTGCAATGATGGACACTTTGTGCATACCGGTGTCGTAGATGCCATCGTGGATGACGGCAGGCTCCTTGACCACAGGCACGGCAGCGTTCATCTGCACGGCGCTTGCCTTGGAGGCATCATCCTCGCCCAGATCGGTGTTCTCGTTGGGCACCATGGCAGCGGCGTTGGCATCGGAGATGGAGAAACCGGCGTAAGCGGAAGCCAGGCCGTGCTCGTGGATATCCAGGCCGTCGATCTCCACCTCGGCGGGGACGCGCAGGCCGATGGTTTTGTCGATGATCTTGAAGATGATGAACATCACGACCACAACGTACACATCAACGGTGATAAGGCCCAGCAGCTGGGTGCCCAGCTGTGCAAAGCCGCCGCCGTAGAACAGGCCCTTGCCCACGCCGTCGCCGCCGTTGGAGAACAGGCCCACGGCAATGGTGCCCCACACGCCGTTTGCAAAGTGAACGGAGACAGCGCCCACGGGGTCATCGATCTTTGCGATCTTATCAAAGAATTCAACGCTCAGGACCACAAGGATGCCGGCCACGAAGCCGATGATAAAGGCACCGAAGGGAGAGACCGCGTCGCAGCCTGCGGTGATGGCGACCAGACCGGCCAGAGAGCCGTTCAGGGTCATGGAGACATCGGGCTTGCCGTAGCGCAGCCAGGTGAAGATCATGGTCACGCAGGTGGCAACGGCAGCGGCCAGGTTGGTGTTGAAGCAGACAAGACCCGTCAGGGTCATGGCCTCGTCGGTGGCAAGGCTCAGGGAAGAGCCGCCGTTGAAGCCGAACCAGCAGAACCACAGGATGAACACGCCCAGCGCACCGGCGGTCAGGTTGTGGCCGGGAATGGCGTGGGGGTTGCCGTCCTTATCGTACTTGCCGATGCGGGGGCCGAGCATTGCGGCACCCAGCAGGGCAATCACGCCGCCCACATTGTGAACGGCTGCGGAACCGGCAAAATCATGGAAGCCCATGCTCTGCAGCCAGCCGCCGCCCCACATCCAGTGGCCGCAGATGGGGTAGACCACCAGCGAAATGGCAGCGGAATAAACGCAGTAAGCCTTGAAGTTGGTGCGCTCGGCCATGGAGCCGGACACGATGGTGGCTGCCGTGGCACAGAACACGGTCTGGAACACGATGTACACCCACAGCGGGATATCAAGCCCCAGGTGGCTGTAATCGTCCTGAATGAACGGATCGAACCCGCCGATCAACGCGCTTGTGCCGCCGAACATCAGGCCGAAGCCGATGACCCAGTAGCACGGTGTGCCGATGCAGAAGTCCATCATGTTTTTCATCAGGATGTTGCCGGTGTTTTTGGCGCGGGTAAAGCCCGCCTCACACAGCGCAAAACCGGCCTGCATAAAGTAGACCAGGAATGCCGCAACCAGCACCCAACAGGTGTTTATGGAACTGAACATTATAATACCTCCCCGGTTTGTAATGCGCTCCCCGCACCGAATGTGCGCGGGAGCCTTGTTCAGGAGGCCCTCTATTCCTCCCGAGCAATATCCAGCGAAAACACAAAAGGCGCTGGCGGAATCACTTCCGTCAGCGCCTTTGCTTTCGATGGCACGAGTATAGCCCCTTTGTGCAAAACTGTCAAGAGCCGGGGCACGATTTTTACGTTTTACACAACCCAGAACCGAGAAAAAAGAGGGAAACTTTATAAGTCATTCTTTTTCTCAGCCTCACCGGCGGGCGTTTCTTCCTTTTTGCGGCCGGAGCGGTGCCCGCCCTCCATCTCCCAGTGGAGCATCAGGCTCATCATGGCCCGCAGGGCAAAGGTGGCCGCCAGCGGCACCACCGATTCCAGATTCTGCAACAGGAAGGTCTTGGCGATCTCCGCCGACATCAGGAACTCCAGCGCCGTGGTCAGGCCGCTGGACATCTCGTGGAGGAAATCGTGCTGGCCATGGAAAAAGGTGACCCGCACATAGTGGTAGGTGGCCTTGACAAGGCTGGTGACGATGATGAACAGGCCGATGATCTCAGCCAACCCGGAGATCAGCGGCACCGCCGTCTCCAGAAACCCCTCCATGCCGTGGGTGACGATCTGATTGAAATGGTATAACCATGCCATATTAGACTTCCTCGTGTTTCGTATCATAAACCGCCCTTTTCAGGGTGAGCAGGATGTGTTTGGATAAGATTAGTGTATCCGGTTTCCGGGGAAAAGTCAATTGAAGGAACAGCAAAAAAGTTGCCGTACAAACTTACAGGAGTGTACGGCAACTCGGATTTATTTTTTGCGTTTATGTTTGGCGAAGGTAGCATTCGTATCATGCGCACGTTTTGCACAGGCCTCATTGTGCTCTGCTGCTTCGTAGTCTTTCCGTGCTGCGGCATAGTGAAAACCGCCTTGCCCGGATTTTGCCATTGACCAGTGACGGTCCGCACTGCTTCTAAAACTCTTGGCGCGAGCAGTATACATTTCTTCCGGTGATTTGAAAAAAGCCATAAACGATTCCACTTTCAAACAAAAATTAGGTTGATAGTCCTCTTTCACGGAAGATACTTTCGAGAGCGGTTATTTGAGGCTTTAGGATGGAAGCTTTTAAAAGGGAATCGTCATCTCTTGCTGGGCCGGATACATAACTTCTGTATTTACAGATGATGGATTGATGTTCTCGCTTGAGTGCATGATTACTCATTTTTGAGTAGCGGCCTTGCCAATACTGCCGCTGGCGTTCGGCTTCCTGATTCGAGATAACGATACCCCGTGCGACGCATTCCTGCTCTAAAGCTGAATTTCGCGCAATTCCATTCAGAATACCAACGTTATATGGATGTGCTCTCATCTCTCGGTAGAGCTGCTTTAGCTGATAATCACTCATCCCTTCAAAGCCCTCTGCGTAATCCTGCTGCTTATCCAGCAGTTCAGAACCGGCATCGCAGACGGCATTGAAGATTGACTTGAAAAAGGACATAATAACTCCTCTACTGATGAAAAGCAGCTGTTAAAAAAGAAAAACACCGTTAAAAAACACCGAAATGTTTTTTCTTTGACTGGCTGGTATTTACAGACTGGCTGGTATTTACAGATTTGGCAAAGTCACTGAAACCGGTATAGGCATCTTTTGCGCCCTCCAAAGGGCTGTCTGAGCCGAGACCGATACTTTGTTTATAAAAGTCCTCCGCAACGATCCAGCCAAGGGTCTCGGTCAATGCAACAGAAGTACCAGCGCTGATGACACCGCCCACAACGGTCCCGACACCGGGAATTCCCTTAATGATGTTGGAGAAAATTGCACGACCCGCCTGACTGGCCATCGTACCACCAAGAATGGATTGAGCGGCAGCCTGTGTCATGGGGATATCGAACACTTTGGCAAGACCCATGATCATTGTCATTTGAGCACCGGTGATGGGAATTGTGTCAGCCATAGGAATCGGGATAACACCCGCAGCGGCGGCAGCTGTTGTGGCCGTGTGAATGACAGCGGCGCACTTGCTCTTCAGGTCATCCGGCATTGTAACTTTGGTTTTAGCCATTTTTTCCTCCTTTGAAGGTTGCGCCGCAGTTTGTGCAGCACTTCCTTCCACCCTGATTTTGTACAGTCAGTTTTCCGCAGTTGGGGCAGCGTTCGCCGCGGCCCTTGCTTTGGATCGGAACGACCATTTTGTACCCGCATTTGGTGCACTCACGGTTTTCACCAACTGTTTTGAAAAATGTGAATTGTTTGCAGTTCGGGCAGAGCTTTCCGGCCATTGGCTTCACCTCCATGAAGCAGCAAAAGAGTGTCGAAACTCGATGAATTTTGTCTATAACCATTATATATATATATATATCGTCAATTGTTGAAATCGACAAAATTTCAATTGAGAAATGTAAAAAATGACAAAAAACACCCGGAAAGCCTTCTCAAAAAAGAAAAGGCTCTCCGGGTGCAAAGCGCTTGAAAATATATCCTGCCGCTTCCGCTTACAGCAGGGTCTTGATGTAGGCGGCCATCAGCCCAGCTTTTTCTTCTGCTGGTGGGCCAGGATGGGCATGAGCAGGGGCGTGGGAACGAGCTTCTGGGCCGTGGTGGCAAGGCGCATCAGGATGCTGGGCACGATGATGGTCTTGCGGCGGAGCATCCCGCGCATGGCTTCTTCCACGCAGAGCTCCGGGGTGATGCCCTTGAGGGCGAACACCACGTCGGCGCGGTCGTTGAACTCGGTGTCCACGGGGCCGGGGCAGAGGGCACAGACATAGACCGGGCTGTGCTGCTCCCGCAGCTCCTCAGCCACGCCGCGGGTCAGGCTGACAACGTATGCTTTGGAGGCATAGTAGCCCGCCATATAGGGCCCGCCCGGCAGCAGGCCCGCCGAGGATGCCACGTTCAGGATGGTGCCAAAGCCCTGGGCTTCCATCTTGCGCAGGGTGAACTTGAACAGCCGGTGCATGGCCAGCACGTTCACCCGCAGCATGGAAAGCTCCTTGCCCGCGTCCGTCTCGGAAAAGGCACCGCAGGCACCAAAGCCCGCGTTGTTGATGAACAGGTCGATGCGTTCGTCTGCCAGTGCTTCGCACAGGGCGGTGACCTGCGCATCCTGCGCAAGGTCGGCGGGTACGATGCGGCAGAGGGTGCCGTGTTTCGCCCGGAGCTCAGCGGCAAGGGTCTCCAGCCGGTCGCGGCGGCGGGCGGTCAGAATGAGCCGGAAGCCCAGCCGGGCATAGCGGCGGGCAAACTCCCGCCCGATGCCGGAGGACGCGCCGGTGATCCAGACAGTTTTGGTTGACATAAGCATTCTCCTTTTCTGCGGAAACTCCATTGCCTCTATTCTATCACGGCAGCGGGTGAGAATCCATGCAAAAATTCAAGGAAAAGCTGTCCCTTGTTGCCCGGGAAAATTTGGAGTATAATAGACGCAAAGAACAGCGCACTGACGCAGGAGGAAAGAAAAATGAACAAACCGGTATTGGTGGTCATGGCTGCCGGCATGGGCAGCCGGTAAGGCGGGCTGAGGCAGCGGCAGGTACC
>OBYZ01000228.1_pt1 | contig 68288 bp, 55 predicted proteins | sample 1501501 | NCBI WGS metagenome assembly OBYZ01 (sample SAMEA2580213, study PRJEB22360) | human gut metagenome | biome: human gut; feature: human-associated habitat; material: faeces | place: Denmark | collected 2008/2010
GTTTAGCAAGAACCTGTCCACGCTCGATTTCGTTTCTCTGAACACCACGAAGAAGAGCACCGATGTTATCACCAGCCTGAGCTTCGTCAAGAAGTTTACGGAACATTTCGATTCCTGTAACAACAACTTTACGTGTTTCTTCTTTGATACCAACGATTTCAACTTCTTCAGATACGTGAAGAACACCAGCTTCTACTCTACCAGTAGCAACTGTTCCACGTCCTGTGATAGAGAATACATCCTCTACAGGCATAACGAACGGTTTGTCTGTGTCACGCTGTGGGTCCGGAATGTACTCATCAACTGCGTTCATGAGTTCCATAATCTTGTCTCCCCATGGGCCAGCCGGATCTTCAAGAGCTTTAAGAGCAGATCCCTGGATAACCGGAATGTCATCTCCTGGGAAGTCATACTCGGAAAGAAGTTCACGAATTTCCATCTCAACCAGTTCAAGAAGTTCGTCATCATCTACCATATCACATTTGTTCATGAATACAACGATGTACGGAACACCAACCTGACGAGCAAGAAGAACGTGCTCTTTTGTCTGAGCCATAACACCATCTGTAGCAGCAACTACGAGGATAGCACCATCCATCTGAGCTGCACCTGTGATCATGTTCTTAACGTAGTCAGCATGTCCTGGGCAGTCAACGTGTGCATAATGTCTATGCTCTGTCTGATACTCAACATGTGCTGTAGAAATTGTGATACCACGCTCTCTTTCTTCTGGAGCTTTATCGATATCTTCGAAGTTTTCAACTGTGTTTCCTGGAACTCTTTCAGCCAGAACTTTTGTGATAGCTGCTGTTAAAGTTGTTTTACCATGGTCAACGTGTCCGATGGTACCAATGTTACAATGCGGTTTTGTTCTCTCAAACTTAGCCTTTGCCATTTTAAAATATCCTCCTTAAAAACTATGCTCTTTCTTTCAGAGCGTTTTTATCAGTTTTTGACTTGCTATCCTTGATTATATTGCAAATCAAGGATATTTGCAAGCTTTTTTATATTATCAGTCTTTCTTGGAAAGAATCTTTTCCTGTACGGACTTCGGAACCTGTTCGTATTTCTCGAAGAACATGGAGTAGTTACCACGTCCCTGAGTTCTGGAACGAAGGTCTGTTGCATATCCGAACATTTCGGAAAGCGGAACGAATCCACGGATCATCTTACCACCGCCGATATCATCCATACCCTCGATACGACCACGACGGGAGTTGATATCACCGATAACATCACCCATGTAATCTTCCGGAGTAGTAACTTCGACTCTCATGATAGGCTCAAGAAGAATCGGAGCTGCTTTCTGCATAGCATCCTTGAATGCAAGGGAACCTGCAATGTGGAATGCCATTTCAGAGGAATCGACTTCATGATAAGAACCGTCGTATACGTTTGCATGAACGCCGACTACCGGGAATCCACCCAGAATACCAGCTTTCATAGCTTCTTCAATACCTTCACCAACTGCCGGGATGTATTCCTTCGGAATAGCACCACCAACAACTGTGGATTCGAACTTGTACAGTTCTTCTCCGTTGGCATCCATAGGCTCGAATTTAACTTTACAGTGACCATACTGTCCACGACCACCAGACTGTTTAGCATATTTGCTGTCAACATCTACGGCCTTAGTAATTGTTTCTTTATATGCAACCTGAGGTGCACCAACGTTAGCTTCTACTTTGAATTCACGAAGCAGACGGTCAACGATGATTTCCAGATGCAACTCACCCATACCAGCGATGATTGTCTGACCTGTTTCCTGATTTGTATGTGCACGGAATGTCGGGTCTTCCTCTGCCAGTTTTGCAAGAGCTTCACCAAGTTTACCCTGTCCAGCTTTTGTCTTAGGCTCGATTGCAAGCTCAATAACCGGTTCCGGGAATTCCATGGATTCAAGGATTACCGGATGCTGGTCATCACAGATTGTATCACCAGTTGTGGTGAATTTGAAACCGATTGCTGCAGCGATATCTCCTGAATATACTTTATCCAGTTCCATACGTTTGTTAGCGTGCATCTGAAGGATACGGCCAACACGTTCTTTCTTGTCCTTAGTAGCGTTGAGTACATAAGAACCAGAATTCATAGTACCGGAGTATACACGGAAGTATGCCAGTTTACCAACAAATGGGTCTGTCATAATCTTGAATGCCAGGGCGGAGAACGGCTCTTCATCAGAAGAATGTCTCACGATCGGGTTGCCTTCCAGGTCAACACCCTCGATTGGAGGAATGTCTGTAGGAGCAGGCATGAATTCAATGATTGCATCCAGAAGTTTCTGAACACCCTTGTTTCTGTATGCAGTACCGCAGCATACCGGTACAGCTGTACATTCGCAAGTAGCTTTACGAAGAACTGCTTTTAATTTATCATTAGACGGTTCTTCACCTTCCAGATATTCCATCATTAAATCGTCATCCAGTTCGCAGATTTTCTCTACGAGTTCTGTATGATAAAGTTCTGCTTCTTCCTGCATGTCTTCCGGAATATCTGTGATGGAAATGTCTTCACCTTTCTCATCATTGTAGATATAAGCCTGCATTTCGAAAAGGTCGATGATTCCTTTGAATTCATCTTCTTTTCCGATTGGAAGCTGTAAGCAGATAGCGTTTTTACCAAGACGAGTCTTGATCTGATCTACAGCGTTGTAGAAGTTTGCACCGAGAATATCCATCTTGTTGATGAATGCCATACGCGGTACATTGTAAGTGTCAGCCTGACGCCATACGTTTTCGGACTGAGGTTCTACACCACCTTTTGCACAGAAGACACCGACAGCGCCGTCAAGTACACGGAGTGAACGCTCAACCTCTACGGTAAAGTCTACGTGTCCTGGTGTATCAATGATGTTGATACGATGTTCCAGAGCACCTGGTTTTGTCTTGCAGTGTTCCTGCAGAGTCCAGTGACATGTGGTGGCAGCGGAAGTAATTGTGATACCTCTCTCCTGCTCCTGCTCCATCCAGTCCATTGTTGCGGTACCTTCATGAGTATCACCGATTTTGTAGTTGACACCTGTATAATAAAGGATACGTTCTGTAAGAGTTGTCTTACCTGCATCGATATGAGCCATGATACCAATGTTTCTGGTACGCTCAAGCGGGTATTCTCTACCTTCTTTTCCAGCCAATTGGATTTCCTCCTTGATTAGAAACGATAGTGAGCAAATGCTTTATTTGCTTCAGCCATCTTGTGCATATCTTCTTTCTTCTTAACAGATGCGCCTGTGTTGTTCATTGCATCCAGAAGCTCGTTTGCAAGTCTCTCCTCCATGGTCTTCTCGCCTCTTTTACGAGAATATGTGGTGAGCCAGCGAAGAGCCAGTGCCTGACGTCTGTCTGCTCTTACCTCGATCGGAACCTGATAAGTAGCACCACCGATACGTCTTGCTTTTACTTCGAGAAGTGGCATGATGTTGTTCATAGCCTCTTCAAATACTTCGATAGCTGGTTTGCCAGCTTTTTCTTCAATTCTAGCGAAAGCGCCGTATACAATCTTCTGAGCGACACCTTTCTTACCATCTAACATGATGTTGTTGATAAGTTTGGTAACCACTTTGTTGTTGTACATCGGGTCTGCCAGAACGTCTCTTTTCTGAGTATGTCCTTTACGTGGCACGTTACTTCCCTCCTTAATCAAAATGATTAAATCATCGGTACTCACTATTAAAACTAAGGTGTTCGCACTGGTAAAGTCCTATATTTAACCCGCAACCGACAGGGTATATGGAATACCGTACAATATTTATAGCTATAAGTGAATCTTCGATTGATTACTTGTCTAATTTATTTTCCCTTCAAACGGGAACCTTCTTAAATGCTTTGCATTCAAGAAGTATCGTTAATTTACTTACGCAAAATTAACTTTATTTCTTTTTAGGTCTCTTAGCACCATATTTGGAGCGGGCCTGTTTTCTGTTAGCTACACCTGCAGTATCCAGTGTACCTCTGATGATGTGGTATCTGGTACCAGGTAAGTCCTTAACACGTCCACCACGGATAAGAACAACGCTATGCTCCTGAAGGTTATGTCCTTCTCCTGGGATATAGCTTGTTACTTCGATACCGTTGGAAAGACGAACTCTGGCGATCTTTCTAAGAGCTGAGTTAGGTTTCTTAGGTGTTGCAGTTTTAACTGCTGTACAAACTCCACGTTTCTGTGGTGCAGACTGCTCAACAGCTTTCTTTCTTAAAGAGTTGAATGTTCTCTGCAGAGCCGGTGCTGTAGATTTCTTTACAGATGTCTGACGTCCTTTTCTTACTAACTGGTTGAATGTTGGCATTCCATTTCACCTCCCGATTATTTTCTCCATGGTTTGCCATGGGGTAGCGCGGTTGCTATTGTCAAATTAATAAATCAATCTTCAGGATCTGCCGCTGGCATTTTCCTGAATATGCTGCGGCAACAAAAAAACAGCGTTCTTATTGCACGCTTGCTCATTATATCCTGTAAAAATACGGCTGTCAAGGTATTTTACATGATTTTTTCTTTTTATTTATGAATTTCTGATTATTACTTTTTACAAATTCTCTCCGTCCTTATCCTCATAGGACATCTCCCAAATGTCAGCAAAAACTGCCAGTGGACAATCTGTCAGAAGACACATTAGAAGAAAGCATTCGTATGGATTTACAATATAAATCTCACTCATTCCACACTTGTGAAGAATCTTCTGTATCTCCTCCAGAAAATGATGATATCTGTTGTATGGATCATCATCCTGCATCTCCTGCGATACAATAAAAAACTCAAGTGTTATCAGATCAAAACGTTCAACCGGAAATTTATGATTCATGATACTGTTTATTCTCTGACGGCTGAATCTTTTCTGGCTGAAATGTTTTGCCAGAATAGAAGCCGACATCTTTTTGAGATTTCCCATTTTATTTACCGGAATTCCGCTGCAGATAACTTTTTCCACATCAGAGTCTGTAATATCAGAAATATTCCACACTTTATTGCGATCTTTCTCCGCCTCATCGCCCTGATACATTTTGGCAATGATTTCCTTGGCATGGGTCAGCAGACGTACAAATTCCTGGAAAGCCTGACTTTTCTCTGACATTGGATCATCTGCTCCGACCTTTACATATGCCAGATACTTCAGAAGCTTTTCCTCGTTATCCAATATCAGTGTACCTGAGTATACATTGGATGCATCCGTATAATCCGGATCAGGTTCCAGTCTCTCATAAGCTTTCTTAAATTCCTCTGCTTTATGGTATCCAAGCTGCATGGTATAGCAATACCAGTAGATCACCTCATCCGGATTATGGAAATCAAAATCCTGCTCTCTCAGCACTCTTGTCAGAAAATCAGAGACATCCTCGGCACTCATGCGAAGTCCAAATCCCAGCAGAAATACAGTTTCTCTCTTGACAGAAGCCTGTGTCAGCCAGTTATTCACAAGAGAGGTCAGCTTCGTAGAAGTTGGATTCATTGATTTCGGCGTGCAGGTTTCATGAAAGGATTCAATCACAATATCCCTGTATATCTCCTGCGTTACTTCATTATAAGGCTCTTCCAGTCCTGAACGTTCGTAAATATAACGTTTCAGATGATCCCCAAAAGATACCAGCTCCATTTCTTTATAAAGATAATGGAAAATAACATCTGCATCCTCATCCTCAAAGCCATCCAGACTGACCACCTGTCGGAATCGCTGTGCAGCTTTTCGTGTAAATTCAAAGTCTTTGACCGAATCAAAAGCAACTGTCTGCTCAAAATCCAGATCCTGCATACGATTTTTCATAGTCTGTCACCTTCATAATTATAAAAAATAATTCAATAATTTTCCAAACAAACTCTTTTCCTGTTCCACAAGTTCACAGAGTATCACTGTAATATTATCTCTGCCGCCTTTTATAAGAGCCCTTTCAACAAGAAGCTCCACTGTTTCAGATACGGAAATTTCTCTGGTAAGAATGTCTGCAATCTCCCCATCCGAAAGCATATCTGTGATACCATCCGAACAGATCAGATAACGCGTCCCTATTTCTGCTTTTTGCGGCACAATCGTTGGTTCAAGTCCCATACTTTCTTCCGGAATACCAAGATACTGCGTCAACGGGGGCTTTCCAAACCTTCCGCCCCCAAGGACATGATCGAGCGAAAGCTGCCCCAGTTTTCCCTCTGATGAGATCTGATAAATACGGCTGTCCCCCAGATTACAGGAGTATACATTCTCTTTCCCGAAGGCCAGCATAGCCGCTGTAGTCCCCATGCTGTTTATCTTGTTTTCCTTCCCATAATGACATACTGCATGGTTCATTGTACTGCATAGTCCGTTCATGAACTGTTCCGGATCTTCTGAAAATTCCTTCTTTTTTTCTTTATAATACTGTCCACAGCTTTCTGCAGCAAGAAATGCCGCCATTTCACCGCAGCTCTCTCCGCCCATCCCGTCAAATACGGCCAAAAGCGGTAAGTCTGCCTGTTTTATATGCCCGCTGCAGACATGACTCATTCCCTTATTTTCTGAATCAAGGCTTTCACCACAGCACCAGAAATTGTCCTCATTATTATTACGTACCTTACCAATATGGCACGTATATGCATATTCAATCTGATACGCCATAGTCCTTCCTTTCTCAGGATGCAGATGTACTGTCGTCAGAAAGATTCAGTTGGGTTTTATACTCATCTGCATAATCCCAGTATTTCTCTCCTCGTGTTACATACTCCTCACTGTCTGTCTCGTTATCATGACAACGGTTTTTATCATCGATCCATCGAATCAGTTTACCATCCTCATAATAATATCTGTCTATTTTCTGCTCTCCGTCCTTCAGGTCACTCATCGTATTATTGTCTGCCCATATGTAGGCAAAAAACAATTCATTATTCCAGTAATAATATTCCTGGTAATATCCATCCTGTGATAAAGATGGATAGATCAGAATCTTCATCACCTGCCAGCTTCCATCATCCTTCTGCCGCAAATAACTGATTTTTCCCTCGTCTTCTGATCCGATCCAGCTGTAATCATTCAGATTATCGCTGATTTCTGTTGCCTGTGACTGAATTTTTTCCAATGTTTCCTGTAGCTGCTTGTTTTCTGCACTCTGCACAGTCTCTGTAACCGACTGTTTTAATTTCTGCAGTTCCGCATTTTCTTTCAGAAGCCAGATAAAAACGCTCACAACAATACAGACTGCTATCACCATAATGACGGCAGCCGCAAAAAGTGGCTCAAACTTCTTTTTTCTTTTGGTCGGTTTCCTGTTTTTTGAAGAATACTCCCCATGTATCCTTGCTTTCGGATCTGTTCGTTTTAGTACTCTCGTACCCTCCGGTTCTTCCTCCTGTTCCGGAAAAATTTTCCCGGATCCTTCAAAATCCGGTGTAATCGCAGGCTTTCGGATTTCCTGCATTTCCGGTTGTCCTGGATACAAAATCTGCTCCAATGCCATTCGAAATTCTTCCGCACTTTCATAACGATCATGACGATCATACGCGCAGGCTTTAAGAATTACTTCTGCAAAAGCCTCCCCTGCTTCTGCCGGCACAGGCAGTTTTTCTCCTGCCATCCTTCTATTTAGTGCCTCTTCCTTGTCTCTGTAAGTTATCAGCTGCTTCTTAAGGCTGATAAAAGGAAGCCGATTATGATTTCTTAATTTATAAAGTACAATTCCAAGAGAATATATATCTACTCGTGCGTCATACGTCTCTCCCCTGTACATCTCCGGTGCCATATAAGAAAATGTACCCTTCTTCGATAACCCACTCATTGTCCGATCCAGTTCTCTGGCAATTCCAAAATCTCCCAATTTAAACTCCCCAAATCGGGAGACAAAAATATTCTCTGGCTTAATATCTCTGTGAATGATATTCTGACACTGGCAGTATTCCAGTGCCTTACACAAATCAATTCCTAAATGTATCACGTCTTCTTCTGTCAGTGCACGTCCCGCACAATAGTCCAGAAAACTGGTAAGATATTCCATACGGATATAAATATCCCATCCTATATCATCCAGATATTCCATTACTTTATAATCTTCCACAGAAACCACATGAGAATTGCCACGAAAATATTCCATTGTATTCACTTCCTGAATACATTCTTCTACGAGGCTGTAAAAATATTCCTTCACCGACTGCTCATCCGGATTTTCCGAGCGAACACTGCTCAATTCTCCGGCATTCGAAGGAATTGTAATAACTTTGATCGCAGAATAAAAGGTTTTTCCCTGCTCTGTACGTCTGGCTTTATACACCTTTCCGAAAGAGCCCTCTCCGATCTTCTCTACGATCTTCCATTCCGGCCATGCAGAAACCGGAAGTTGTTTGTCCATCTATCCTCCCCTCCTCTCCTTTCGTAATACATTCTTAACTGTTCAGTACCCTCACGGTTACGAGTCAAAATGCATTCCAAATCATCTCGCGAGATACTGCCTTCTGAACAGTTATATATAATCTATATTTATCTGCAATGTAATTTCAAATTTAATTTGTAACTCTTCAATACCTTCTTAGTGGCTGCTGAACAGTTACTTTATTTCAATCAAAAAGTCTATTTTTTAAAACTTCCCTCAGGAAGTGCTATTAGTATAGCATGTCCACTCGTGTATGTCTGTAGTTTTCGCTTTTCTTTCTTCTTTTTTCATATAATCTTTATATTTAAAAAAAGAAGCCCCAGATTTACTTCTGTCATAAATCTGGAACTTCTTTTGTTTTTTATTTATTCTTCTGTAGAGTCTGTGTCATCAAACAGGATTTCATTATCAGAAACATCCTCATCTGCTTCTTCTTCCATAGTCAGCATTTCTTCATCCTCTGGAAGTTCATCTGCCGGCTCTTCTTCTGCAACAGGAGTTTCCTCCGGCATTCCGGTATCCAGCTGGATATCTCTGTAACGTTTCAGACCTGTACCTGCAGGAATCAGTTTACCAATGATAACATTTTCCTTCAGACCTACCAGGTGGTCAACCTTACCTTTGATAGCAGCTTCTGTCAGGACTTTTGTTGTTTCCTGGAAAGATGCTGCTGACAGGAAGGAATCTGTTGCCAGAGATGCTTTGGTAATACCAAGCATGATCTGTTTTCCTTCTGCCGGTGTCTTGCCTTCTTTTTCAAGTTTTTCATTAACTTCTTCAAATTCAAGGACATCAACAAGTGTACCTGGAAGGAATTCTGTATCTCCGTTTTCTTCGATACGAATCTTCTTCAGCATCTGGCGAACCAGCACCTCGATATGCTTATCACTGATTTCTACACCCTGGAGACGATATACTCGCTGAACCTCACGGAGCATATAATCCTGAACCGCACGAACACCCTTAATTCTCAGGATATCATGTGGATTTACACTACCTTCTGTCAGTTCATCACCGGCCTCCAGTACCTGTCCGTCTGTAATCTTGATACGAGATCCATAAGGAATCAGATAAGTCTTGGAATCTCCGTCCTCCGGATTGGTAACAATGATCTCACGTTTTTTCTTGGTATCATTGATAACTGCAACACCAGGGATCTCTGTAATGATAGCAAGACCTTTCGGTTTTCTTGCCTCAAAAAGCTCCTCAACTCGAGGAAGACCCTGTGTGATATCTCCACCGGCTACACCACCACTATGGAATGTACGCATGGTAAGCTGTGTACCAGGCTCACCGATAGACTGTGCTGCAATAATACCAACAGATTCACCAACCTGAACAGCTTCACCAGTTGCCATGTTTGCACCATAACATTTAGCGCAGACACCAACCTTGCACTTACAGCTAAGGATCGTACGGATCTTAACTTCTTCAATCGGGTCACCGGCTGCATTTACGCCTTCACTCATGATACGGGCAGCACGTTTTGGTGTGATCATATGGTTTGCCTTAACAAGAACTTCTCCATCTTTGTTTGTGATGGTCTCACAGGAGAAACGTCCTGTAATACGTTCCTGAAGATTTTCGATCTCTTCTTTACCATCCATGAATCCTTTGACATACATACCGGAGATTTCTTCTCGATTCTCACAGCAGTCTGTTTCACGAACGATAAGTTCCTGAGATACGTCAACCATTCGTCTGGTCAGGTAACCAGAGTCAGCGGTACGAAGAGCGGTATCGGACATACCTTTACGAGCTCCATGTGCGGACATGAAGTATTCCAGTACTTCAAGACCTTCACGGAAGTTTGACTTGATCGGGAGCTCGATAGTGTGACCGGTTGTATCCGCCATCAGACCTCGCATACCTGCAAGCTGTTTGATCTGTTTATCGGAACCACGGGCACCGGAGTCAGCCATCATAAAGATGTTGTTGTATTTATCAAGACCATTCAGAAGTGCTTTGGTAAGCTCATCATCTGTCTTCTTCCATGTCTCAACAACTTCTTTGTAACGCTCTTCTTCTGTAATAAGACCACGCTTATAGTTCTTTGTGATCTTGTCAACGATATCCTGTGCATTCTGGATCATCTCAGGCTTCTGAGGCGGCACAGTCATATCAGAAATGGATACTGTCATAGCTGCACGGGTAGAATATTTATAACCCATTGCCTTGATAGCGTCAAGAACCTCAGCAGTCTTGGTAGCTCCGTGAGTATTGATGACTTTTTCAAGGATCTGTTTCAGCTGTTTTTTACCTACCAGGAAATCAACTTCCGGAAGAAGTTCATTGCCCGGAATACTTCTGTTTACATATCCAAGATCCTGCGGAATGATCTCGTTGAACAGGAAACGTCCAAGTGTAGATTCTACAGTTCCTGTCAGTTCGCTTCCATCCGGCATTGTTTTTGTGCAGCGCACATGGATTCTGGACTGTAAGGTGATAACTTTATTCTCATAAGCAAGAATTGCTTCATTTATGCTCTTGAAGAATTTGCCTTCTCCTGGATTTCCCGGTCTCTCCTGTGTCAGATAGTAGATACCAAGGACCATATCCTGTGAAGGAACGGCTACCGGACCACCATCTGAAGGTTTCAGAAGGTTGTTTGGTGAAAGCAGGAGGAAACGGCACTCTGCCTGAGCTTCCTGAGAAAGCGGAAGATGAACAGCCATCTGGTCACCATCGAAGTCTGCGTTGAACGCGGTACAAACGAGTGGATGAAGTTTGATAGCTTTACCTTCTACAAGGATCGGCTCAAATGCCTGGATACCCAGACGATGCAGTGTAGGTGCACGGTTCAGCATAACCGGATGCTCTTTGATAACCTCTTCCAGTACATCCCATACCTCTGGCTGAAGTTTCTCTACCATTTTCTTGGCATTTTTGATGTTGTGAGAAGTTCCGTTTGCAACCAGTTCTTTCATAACGAAAGGTTTGAAAAGCTCAATTGCCATCTCTTTCGGAAGACCACACTGATAAATCTTCAGTTCCGGTCCAACGACGATAACAGAACGTCCTGAATAGTCAACTCGTTTACCAAGGAGGTTCTGACGAAAACGTCCGGATTTACCTTTCAGCATATCAGAGAGGGATTTAAGGGCTCTGTTTCCAGGTCCTGTTACCGGACGGCCACGACGCCCATTGTCGATCAGTGCATCTACAGCTTCCTGGAGCATACGCTTCTCATTACGAACGATAATGTCCGGTGCTCCCAGCTCAAGAAGACGTTTCAGACGGTTATTACGGTTGATAATTCTTCTGTACAGATCGTTAAGGTCAGAAGTTGCAAAACGACCCCCATCCAGCTGTACCATAGGACGCAGATCTGGCGGAATAACCGGGATTGCAGTCATGATCATCCATTCCGGACGGTTTCCAGACTCACGGAAAGATTCTACAACTTCCAGTCTTTTGATGATTCTGGCACGTTTCTGTCCAGTTGCATCTACCAGTTCTGTTTTGAGTTCCTCAGCATCTTTCTCAAGATCAATTGCTTTCAGAAGTTCCATGATGGATTCTGCACCCATTCCAACACGGAAATTATATCCATATGCTTCACGGGCATCCTGATATTCTTTCTCAGTGAGGACCTGTTTGTACTGCAGCTTGGAATCTGCCGGATCCAGTACAATATAGTTAGCAAAATATAAAACTTTTTCCAATGTTCTCGGAGACAGATCAAGGATCAGTCCCATACGGGACGGAATACCCTTGAAATACCAGATATGGGATACCGGAGCTGCAAGCTCAATATGTCCCATACGCTCTCTTCGGACAGAAGATTTCGTAACTTCTACGCCACATCGATCGCAGACAACGCCTTTATAGCGAATTTTTTTGTATTTACCACAATGGCACTCCCAGTCCTTGCTTGGTCCGAAAATTCTTTCACAGAAAAGACCATCTTTCTCTGGTTTCAGAGTACGATAGTTGATAGTCTCAGGTTTTGTTACCTCACCTCTGGACCATTCTCTGATCTTCTCAGGGGACGCCAGTCCAATCTTGATGGCATCGAAAGTCATTGGCTGATATGTTTCATTGGTAGTTGTTGTTTCTGCCATGTATTCTTTCCCCTTTCTTACTTGTCGTCATCATCATCGTAGGAATCGTCGAAGTCAAGAAACTCTTCTTCGTCCTCATCCTCTTCTACATCTACAAGTTCTTCGCCTTCGAATTCCTGTTTGGTATAACCATGTTTACCAAAGGATTCCTCTTCTCTGCGATGTCTGCTGTCGCCTTCAATTACAGAACGAAGATCTGTATCACCATAATCTACAGTTTCCAGAAGGTGTACTTCTGTATTGTCATCTTTAAGAACTTTGACATCAAGACCCAGAGACTGAAGTTCTTTAAGAAGTACCTTGAAGGATTCCGGAATACCCGGCTCAGGGATGTTGTCTCCCTTGATAATTGCTTCATAGGTCTTCACACGTCCTACAACATCATCGGACTTCACTGTCAGGATCTCCTGAAGTGTGTAAGAAGCACCATATGCCTCCAGAGCCCAAACCTCCATCTCTCCAAAACGCTGTCCACCGAACTGAGCTTTACCACCCAGAGGCTGCTGTGTTACGAGAGAGTATGGACCTGTTGAACGTGCATGGATCTTATCATCTACCAGATGGTGCAGTTTCAGATAGTGCATGTGACCGATTGTTACGCGTCCGTCGAAGTACTCACCGGTACGTCCGTCACGAAGCTGAACCTTACCATCTCTGGAAATCGGAACACCTTTCCACAGATCTCTGTGATCTTTGTGTTCATCAAGATATTCCATAACATCAGGAGCAAGTGTATCCTGATATTTTGCACGGAATTCTTCGAAATCTTCAATATTTACATAATCGTTTGCCAGTTCCAGAGTATCCTGAATATCAATTTCGCTCGCACCGTCAAATACAGGTGTTGCAACATTAAATCCGAGTGCTCTGGCTGCAAGACTTAAGTGGATTTCCAGGACCTGTCCGATATTCATACGTGAAGGTACACCCAGAGGGTTCAGTACGATATCCAGCGGACGTCCGTTTGGAAGGAATGGCATATCCTCAACCGGAAGTACACGGGAAACAACACCCTTGTTACCATGACGACCAGCCATTTTATCACCAACAGAAATCTTACGTTTTTGAGCAATATAAATACGAACTGACTGATTTACTCCTGGAGACAGTTCATCACCGTTCTCTCTTGTAAATACTTTGGCATCTACAACAATACCATATTCTCCATGAGGAACCTTGAGGGAAGTATCACGAACTTCTCTTGCTTTCTCACCGAAAATTGCACGCAGAAGACGTTCTTCTGCAGTCAGTTCTGTTTCTCCCTTAGGAGTAACTTTACCAACCAGGATATCACCGGCACGAACTTCTGCACCGATACGGATAATACCACGTTCATCCAGATCTTTCAGTGCATCATCACCGACACCCGGAACATCTCTTGTGATCTCTTCCGGTCCCAGTTTGGTATCTCTTGCTTCTGCTTCATACTCTTCCATATGAATAGAAGTATATACATCGTTCTGTACCAGTCTCTCACTTAACAGAACGGCATCCTCGTAGTTATAACCTTCCCAGGTCATGAAACCGATCAGCGGGTTTTTACCGAGAGCCAGTTCACCGTTTGCAGTAGAAGGACCATCAGCGATAACCTGTCCTGCCTCTACATGCTCACCCTGGAATACGATTGGTTTCTGATTATAGCAGTTACTCTGGTTACTGCGAAGGAATTTGGTAAGATGATAATCATCTTTTGTTCCATCATCATTCTTGATACTGATATCTGTAGAGGTAGAACGAAGAACAGTACCGGACTTCTTAGCTACAACACAAACACCAGAGTCAACAGCAGTTTTGGTTTCCATACCAGTTCCAACAACAGGTGCCTCTGTTGTAAGAAGCGGAACGGCCTGACGCTGCATGTTTGATCCCATCAGCGCACGGTTAGCATCGTCGTTCTGCAGGAAAGGAATCAGTGCAGTAGCGACGGAGAATACCATCTTAGGAGATACGTCCATGTAATCAAACATATGTCTCTCATATTCCTGTGTTTCTTCACGGAAACGACCGGACACATTTCTGTGAATGAAGTGACCTTCTTCATCCAGCGGCTCATTCGCCTGTGCTACATGGTAATTATCTTCTTCATCTGCTGTCATATAAACAACATCATCTGTTACGACCGGCTCGGCCGGATTTGTTTTGTCAATTCTGCGGTATGGTGCCTCAATGAAACCATACTGATTGATTCTTGCATAAGATGCAAGAGAGTTGATCAGACCGATGTTAGGACCTTCAGGAGTCTCGATTGGGCACATACGGCCATAGTGAGAATAATGGACATCTCGTACCTCGAATCCGGCTCTGTCTCGTGACAGACCGCCAGGTCCCAGTGCAGAAAGACGTCTCTTATGTGTCAGCTCACCAAGAGGGTTGTTCTGATCCATGAACTGTGACAGCTGAGAAGATCCAAAGAACTCCTTAACCGCTGCAGTTACAGGTTTAATATTAATCAGGGACTGTGGAGAAATATTCTCTGTATCCTGAGTTGTCATACGCTCACGTACAACTCTTTCCAGTCTGGAAAGACCGATACGATACTGGTTCTGAAGAAGTTCTCCTACAGAACGGATACGACGGTTGCCCAGATGATCGATATCATCATCGTTACCGATTCCATATTCCAGATGCATATTATAGTTGATAGATGCAAAGATATCCTCTTTTGTGATATGCTTCGGAATAAGATCATGGATATCTCTGACAATTGCAGCCTTGATATCCTCAAGATTATCATTCTCTTCCAGAATTTTCTCAAGAACAGGATAGTATACTAATTCTGTAACACCCAGTTCCTTTGGATCACAGTCAACATATGCTGCAAGATCTACCATCATATTAGAAAGAACTTTGATCTTACGTTCTTCTCCCTGAATCCATACATATGGAACGGCAGCGTTCTGGATCTGATCTGCAAGTTCAATTGTAATGTTGGCACCTTCTTCTGCCAGAATCTCTCCTGTAGACGGATCTACAACAGCCTCTGCCAGCTTGTGACCTGCAATACGCTTATTAAAATGAAGTTTCTTATTAAATTTATAACGTCCGACCTTGGCAAGATCATATCTTCTAGGGTCAAAGAACATAGCCATGATAAGGCTCTCTGCACTATCTACTGCCAGCGGCTCGCCTGGACGGATCTTCTTATAGAGTTCCAGAAGACCTTCCTGATAGTTTGTGGAAGTATCCTTTGCAAAGCTTGCAAGGATCTTTGGCTCTTCACCAAACAAATCAACGATTTCTGCATTGCTGCCGACACCAAGGGCACGAATCAGCACAGTGATCGGAACCTTTCTGGTTCTGTCCACACGCACATAGAAGATATCGTTGGAATCCGTTTCATATTCCAGCCATGCTCCTCTGTTGGGGATAACGGTACTGGAAAACAGTCTCTTACCGATCTTATCATGTGCAATTGCATAATAGATACCAGGGGAACGCACCAACTGGCTGACAATAACACGTTCTGCACCATTAATAACGAAAGTACCTGTCTCTGTCATTAACGGAAGATCTCCCATGAAGATCTCGTGTTCGTTGATTTCCTCTGTTTCTTTATTTATCAGTCGTACGCGAACCTTCAAAGGTGCCGCGTAAGTTACGTCACGTTCTTTGCACTGCTCAATGTTATATTTCGCATCTTTTGCATCGTACGTGAAATCGATGAATTCCAGGCTGAACTTTCCGCCATAATCCGCGATCGGAGAAATATCATCAAACACTTCTTTGAGGCCCTCATCGAGAAACCACTTATAGGAATCTTTCTGGACTTCAATCAAATTCGGCATTTCCAGAACTTCTTTTTGTCTCTGGTAGCTCATGCGCATGCTTTTTCCAGTTTTTACAGAACGAATTCTGTTTTTTTCCATTGACGTTTCACCCCTGTTTTTTTATTTATTTTATAACACGACCCTGTTTACGGTTTGAGATAAACAGGCATATCTTGCCATAATATAGCATTCTTCACTATAGCATAGCAATTTTATGCTGTCAACAACTTTTTTAATTTTTTACACAAAAATTTAGGGACACCATCAGGTGTCCCCGCATCACTTATTTCTTTAACAGAATTATTTAAGAGTAACCTTAGCACCTTCTGCTTCAAGTTTTGTTTTGATGTCTTCAGCTTCTGCTTTAGATGCGCCTTCTTTAAGAGCTTTCGGAGCACCGTCAACTACTGCTTTAGCTTCTTTCAGTCCAAGTCCGGTAACTTCACGAACAACTTTGATAACTTTAACTTTGTTCGGTCCAACTTCTGTCAGTTCTACGTCGAACTCATCTTTCTCTTCTGCTGCTTCAGCACCTGCTCCAGCTGCTGCTACTACAACACCTGCTGCTGCGGATACACCGAATTCTTCTTCGCAAGCTTTTACGAGTTCATTTAATTCTAATACAGATAATTCTTTGATTGCTGCAATAAATTCTTCTGTTGTTAATTTTGCCATTTTAATTTCCTCCATTTATTAGATTTTATTATTTTAGGATTCGCAGTTTCTGTATACTGCGAATTACGCTACGCTTCGTCTGCGTACCGTAAATCTGATGAATTCAGATTTACTCTGCTGCTGCCTCTGTATCAGCACCACCCTGTGCCTCTGCGATCTGGTTAAGCACACGAGCGAAGTTTGTGATAGGAGACTGGATGCTTCCAAGAAGTTTTCCAAGAAGTTCTTCTCTGGACGGAACCTGGGACAGAGCCTGGATTCCAGCCTGATCGTTGTAGTTTCCTTCAACTACACCTGCGATCAATTCAAGAGCCGGGAACTGTTTTGCATATTTAGCAAGGATTCTTGCCGGTGCTGTAGCATCTGTATCGGAAATAGCCAGAGCGTTTGTTCCTTCCAGATGTGGGCAAAGGCTTTCACATGCTGTTCCTGCAAAAGCACGGTTCATCATAGTGTTTTTGTAAACTTTGTAATGAACACCAGCTTCTCTTAATTCCTTACGCAGAATTGTATCCTGTTCAACTGTAAGACCACTGTAGTTAACAAGAACTACTGCCTGTGCGTCTTTAATGCTGTTTGCGATTTCTTCTACGATTGGTTGTTTCAGTTCTACTTTTGCCATAAATGGTACACCTCCTTATAGATTTTGATATACCGCCGCGTCATAAAAAAAGCCTTACTGCATAACGACAGTAAGGTCTCATGTAATCTTATATAGAATACTAAGTCCTCGGTAGGCGTTTTAATCCTTATGCCTTACGGCACCTACTGTCTTCGGCAGCGTTCTGTAAGAGAATATCATATCATTTTTTATATGTCAAGTGTTTTTTTAATATTTTGTCTTTCAAAAAATGTTTAATTTTTATTAATTTTATGTTATGATTATGTTACTTACAAAAAAACAACACTGCTTCCGTCTGCCCTGTATTTGAAAGTGCAGCCGGAGCTATTTTATATGGAGGAATTATGAAACTTAAATCACATACATCCGATTCATCTTTTTCCTGGATCAAGGACAGCATCTCTGTCAGCGTTTCCGATCTTTCATCTGCAGAGATTGTTTTAAAGTTCAGTGATTTTTCTGTAACCGCTTTTTCTTCTTTCAGTTTCCTTGCACGTGATCCTGAAACCAAAGAAGAAGTTTCCGTTCCTTTTATCCAGCTTAGTCCTGATACTTTCCGGCTAAATCTGTCCGTTTTTCATGAATTTATTTGTTTTAAAAAGAATCATACACTTATTCTCACCTTAAACTGCATAACTTCCGACAATCAGAAACTTTTATATTCTCTGCATCCTGACAGAAATTTAAATATGGACTATCATATTTTCATCAACGATATTTATTTCCCGGAGGATACTTCTCCCGAACCTAATGAATATATCGGCATACTTACCGCAGGATTCGACAATCTTCTTATTATAAGGTTATGCTCACGAAAATTTTTTATGGAAACTCTTCTGATCTGTGCCTATCATAAACTCAAGATCACCCACGGAATCCTCAAAGTATCTTTTGATCTTGAACAGAGCAAACACAAATATTTAAAAACCGGACTTTTTTTCCGCAGTAAGCTTGCAGAAGACGCTGCAGTTTACGATTTTACCACCGAAAGTATAAAATCTCATCAGAATCTTCAGCGAATAAGTATTTCTCTCGACCTGCGTTCTGTTGAATGGAAAAGTCTGTACTGGGATATTTTCGTCCTGGTTCAAAACGCAGACACCGGGAAAATTTCCCAAATTCCGATTTATATGACTGCATGGCAAAGAATACAGCAAAAATTTCTTTCCACTCTCTCTTACAGGACAGCTGATAACTTTTATTTCTTCCCATACTATACAAGCAAACGTACTCTTGCATTTACTAATCGCCAGCGGGAAAAATACGATGGAATGGACATTGTCTTTAAGGAATTTTTGTCTGTTTTTCTTTATCGGATCGCCAAACCTTACTGGAAACGTAAACATATCTGTCTGGTCTGTGAGAAATTCTCTTCCATGGCACAGGATAACGGATATTATTTCTTTAAACACTGCATGGAACAAAACGAAGAAGCTTTTCTTAATAAAAAAATCTACTATATTATAACCAAAGATTCTCCGGATCGTTCCAAAGTAGAGCCTTATAAGAACCGACTTCTGAATTTCATGTCCATCCGGCACATGATCTACCTGCTTGCAGCAGACCTTATTGTAAGTTCCGATTCCAGATACCATACGTATGCCATGCAGTCCCGACACAGTATTTTTAACCGCTATATCAAAAAAATACCCTTTGTGTTCCTCCAGCATGGTGTCATTGCCCTGAAACGCGTTGACAATTTCTATGGAAAAGGCAAAAAAGGCGGCTGTAATCTCTTTGTTGTCTCTACGAACAAAGAAAAACAGACCATTATCGACAATTTTGAATATGAACCGGACGAAGTTATCAATACCGGTCTCCCTCGCTGGGATGTACTTAAGGATAAGTCTCAGGGAAAACGTGAGATTCTGATCATGCCTACCTGGAGAAACTGGCTCGATTCTGTACCAGATAAAGATTTTGAAGAAAGTGACTATTTCCGCCACTATATGGGACTTCTGAATTCCGTCCGTCTGAATAATATCCTGGAAAAATATGACCTTGAGATCAACTTTTACCTGCATGCAAAATTTCAGGAATACGCAGACAACTTTAAATCTATCAGCCACCGCATACATCTGATCTCCTTTGGCGAAGTTGCTGTAAATGAAATGCTGATGCGATGTCGTATGCTTATCACAGATTATTCCAGTGTCTGCTGGGACATTTTGTATCAGGATAAACCAAGTATTTTCTATCAGTTTGATATTGAGAAATACAATGAAGCTCATGGAAGCTATATTGATATGGAGACGGAACTCTTCGGCGACAGGGCTTCAACGGAAGCACAGCTTCTGGATCTTCTGGAAGAAACTGTGCAGAACGATTTTCACATGAAGCCGAAATATGAAAAAATGCGCAGGGAATATCTGCAGTTCAAGGATAACAGCCACAGTAAACATATCTGTGAAGAAATCAAGAAAAAATTTCATTGAAATTAATAAAACGCAGTACGGAATCTGATCTGCCTCAGATTCCGTACTGCGTTTTTCTTATAAATTCCGATCTGCAAAACCAAGAATCCTCTTTGTAAGCCATGCAGAAAACTGATCAAAATGTATTAACTTCTGCACAAAGCCAAGCATGACTGAAATTGCAAGACTGCTCAGCAGTATAAACAGCCATATAACTGCCGCATGTCCAAGTGAATATGTGAACTCCTTACACCATACTGCTCTTATAAACGTATGGATATAAAAAATGTTCGCAGAATGTTTTCCTATAAACTCCAAGATCTGGCGGATCCCCGGAATCTCAATCACAAACTCATATGACATATAAACAATCAGCACCGGTATCGTGCCATTGAGTACGAACTCAAAATGATCCGTTCCCCATTTCATATTAAACATCTTACAAAGGACATATAATATACCGGTACACAAAATAAGCTTCAGAATTTTATTCAAGAACCTGTTCTTTACAATACAAAATGCTTTGAGCCGTTCCAAAACGTTCTGATCTGCAAAGCAGACTGCCAGCGGAGCTACAAATAAATATTTTGTGAGATGTACGTGCTTCTCCAGCATAAAACTTCCGACAAGCAGAAACATAAAAACCATCAGCCATCCATATCTTTTATAAAATCTGACCAGAAACGGCATAAAGAAAATCAGCAGAACCTCAAGACTTAAATACCACCAGGTATTGATCTGCATCTGTGTTCCAAAAAGATGACTCAGACCAAGAAAATCCATTCCTGCATTGATCAGATTGATTGAAAAACCATCGCTGTAACGAGAAGTATGCGTCAAATATGTGACTCCCATACAGAACAAAAACGGTATAGTAAAAGAGAGGACAAGCTTCACATAACGTTTCAGCACAAACAAAGTTGCCTCATGCCCTGTAAATTCATAATCCTGATACTGAGCTTTCATTGACAAAGTAAGACCATATACTGACAGAAAAGCAAAAATTCCCACACATTGGACCATCACACGGCAGATTGCCATGGCAGTTGTCTCTGACAATGGCCAGAAGCTTACCGGATAGCCATAGAGCCTGCTTTTTATTGAAAATCCATGATATAAAATCAGAAATATAATTGCAATTCCTTTCACCGCAGCCGTATTTGCTTTGGTAAACTTTAATTTTCTCTCCATCTGTTCTTCCTCATCATTTTTCTGTTATCACTGAATATCATTCTATCTCACTTTCTTATCCATTGTCAATGGAAGGTACTGTCTTGCAAATTAACCGTCTGTTTTGTATAATTTTTGTAACTGTTCAGTACCCTCACAGTCACGAGTCAAAATGCATTCCAAATCACCTCGCGGAATACTACCTTCTGAATAGTTACTAATTTTTTTCGATTAAAATTCACATGACAGGGAGTTTTTTCATGGAACACATATTATATGTCACTCATATTAAAATAAATAAAACTCAGCTATATCTTACGATTCAGCTTCCAAAACCTGACCTGAAACTTCGGGCAGAACTTTATTATCAGAATTCTTCACAGGATTTCCATCATCCTCTCAGGTGTATTTCCAGGACTTCCCAGAAACTGATTTTCCAGATGGATGTTTCTGTTCTGGAAAATGGTGAAAATGACTGGGATCTGCTGATTCGTTCCGATAAGACTTCAGAATCCTGGACGGTAATTCTCGGTGCCAGACTGCGTACACAGCTCATCCTCGGAAACTACTGTATTTCCCAAAATGGCTGTCTGTTTTTCCCTATGGGAAGCACAGGACATCGTTTCATCCTTCGAAGCCGTCCTCTGCGCTCCTGTGACAGCCCGAGTTTTCATTTTAAAGAACTTCTGGCTTTCGGGCTTGGCAAATTGCTGAAGCCGTTCTGGAAAAAGCGCCATATCTGGCTTATTTATGAAAAATACTGTGTTTCCGCTCAGGATAACGGCTTTTATTTTTTTCAGTACTGTATGAAATACCTTCCAGAAAAAGAACGAAAAAACATTTTCTTCATACTGGATAAATCTTCTCCCCAATGGAAATATACCCGTAAATATCATTCCAATGTTATTCCTTTTTTAAGTTTCCGACACCTTCTGTATCTGATCACATCCGAATTATATGTTGCATCAGACAGCCGGCTTCATGCATTCGTCTGGAAACCTATGCCAAATCTGATTTCCCGGGAGATCAATAAACACGATATCTATTTTCTCCAGCATGGTGTACTGGCACTGAAACGGGTGGAAAATCTTTTTGGAGCTAAAGGTGCAAGTTCCATGACATATTTTACTGCTTCTTCCGAAATGGAAAAATCCATCATTGAAGAGAATTTCGGTTATAAGCCCGAACAGATTCCTGTAACCGGACTCAGCCGCTGGGATGTTTTAAAAGATAAATCAGATCCTGCACATCCCTCCATCCTTGTCATGCCTACATGGAGAAACTGGCTGGAGGACCAGAGTGATGAATTTTTCTGTCAGAGCCAATATTACCAGGAATATACAGCTCTTCTCAACGATCCGGAGCTTCAGAAGTTTTTGCACAGTTCCCATACGGAACTGATCTTTTATATTCATCCCAAGCTCCGGGAATATATTTCCTCTTTCCATACAGAAGATTCTCAGATCAGGCTGATCCCATTTGGAAGTGTACCGCTTAATCAGCTTATCATGAAATGCTCCATGTTGATCACGGACTACTCCAGTGTGTCATGGGATGCATATTATCTGGGCAAACCAATTCTCTTTTATCAGTTTGATCTGGAGAAATACAACGAAACCTGCGGAAGCTATATCGATATGGAGAAGGATCTTTTTGGTGAACGCTGCACGACAAGAACAGCTCTACTTCAGAAAATTTCCGAATATGCGAAAAATGGTTTCAAAGAAAAGCCGCAGTACGCAGATATGAGGAAAAACTATTTTGCCTATCATGACCATAACAATCGCAGACGAACCTACGAATTTATAAAAGACCGAGGCTATTAACACCCCGGTCTTACTCTTCTGTTTATCCAATTAATTCCGTCACTACTTTTATAAAAAAGATTACGATCACAACCACCATGACCGGTTTTACAATTTTACTTCCATTGCTTGTAAAGCAATGACTTCCCAGATAATTTCCAACCATGTTGCAGCAGCCTGCCGCAACACCCAGAGGAATATATGCCGCTCCATTGAACAAAAATACTGCAAGTGCAGAAATGTTAGTAGTAAGATTAATCGCCTTTGTGGTTCCTGCCGCATCATTCAGTGATAAATGACAAAAGGCTGTAAACAGCAGCATAAGAAAGGTTCCTGTTCCCGGTCCATAGATTCCGTCATATATTCCAACTACAAATGCAATTCCTATACACTTCATGATCAGATTTCGGGTTACTTTATCTACTATTTCATAATCCGGCTTTTCCTGAAGTGCTTTGCTTCTCAGCACATAAAACAGAATGACCGGAAGTACGACCAGCATGGCTATCTTTAAAACTTTCTCATCTATCATCAGAGTAATCTTCGCACCCAGTGAAGAGCCCGCGATTGCAGCTACAATGGCCGGTACGCAGATTTTCCATTTCATAAATCCCTGACGCAGATAATAGAAAGTGGAAACCGTCGTTCCCATGGCACTGCTGATCTTATTTGTCGCAATTGCCGTATGTGCAGGCAGTCCCGCGATCATATATGCCGGCAGAGAGATCAGCCCTCCACCTCCTGCAATAGAATCTACAAATCCCGCCAGAAATACAAACAGACACACAACCAGATACACTAAAACTATATGTTCTCCCATAATTCTCCCCGTTTATTTTATCTTTTGTTTTATTTTGTTTCTGAAAGTAAAGTCGGATTCAGGAACTGCACATACTCCTCACCCAGCACTTCTCTCAGGAAATCCACATATTCCTGAAATGTAAGTTCTCCATCGGGTGTAAGAATTTCAAAATCCGTATCATACACATTCGCAAACAATCCTGTTTCTTTCAGTCCATTTCGAAGATAAAATGCTTTTCTTCGTTTACGTTCCTGTGCATTGTCTGCCTGTTCATCCTGAATTTCTATCTCAAAAATATATTTCTGATTTTTAAAATGTACAAGCAGAACTTCCAAACCTTTACTTCCATAACCTCCGCTTCGTTTTTCTGGTATGATTGCATAGTAATCAAGCAGTGCACAATTTCCACTAAGCATATTGATGGCAAGTCCTACAAACTCATCTCCATCTACTATTGCAAGCATTTCCATCTTACCGTCTTCTACAAGCTGTTCCATTACGTGAAGCGGTTTTTTCTCCTGCTCCGGAAAAGCCATCTCATACAATTCATATAGCTGTGATTTATACCGCATCCCCTCATCAGCAATATTCATTAGCTTCATAGTTTTCCTACTCCTGTCTTTTAATTATTGATCATATCCGGCCAGGAAAAAATCTCTGCAGATATCTCAGCTTCATAGTCTCCCTCGATATCCTGGCTTCTTCCCGCCTCATAAATATTGGTCTCTGCACCCCAGACTCCATCATGATATTCCCATACATGAAATTTCAGACCACGAAACATAAAATCCAGACTTCCACATCCGTCTTCTTCTGTATATTCGTATTTAATCTTTTTGGCTCTTAACGCATCCTGTACTTTTTCTAATCGCATATCTATCCCCCATTTAGCTGAATAAAAGACAGAGTTTTCTCACTCTGTCTTTTTACTTCTATGATAATATGAAATCTATTATATGCAAAATCCATCGGAAAAGCAAGTTTATCTACTTGCAGATATATCTTCAATGCTTTATGATAGTACTAAACTAAAAAATGTAAGGAAGTATGCAACTATGACTACCAAAATGGTTTTCCACGGAAGTGATATAGAAAAAATCTGCAGTTATTATCATTTAAATAAAGAAGATATCATAAAATTTGGAGCCAATGTCAATCCCCTTGGCCTTTCATCCAACGTCAGAGAAGCGCTTGCTTCTCATATTGATCTGTTTTCTTCGTATCCAGATCGAAACTATACAACTCTTCGTAATACGATCTCAGAATACTGCCATATTCCAGCTGATTTTATCCTTCCTGGAAATGGATCCAGCGAACTGATTTCTCTGTTGATTCAGGAAAAAGCACCTAAGCATACCCTGATTCTTGGACCTACTTATTCTGAATACTCCCGCGAACTTTCTTTCTCCGGAAGCACGCAGGAATATTACCATCTGCGGGAGGAACAGGATTTCTGTCTGGATGTTGATGATCTCTGCCAAACACTTGCTGACAATTATGATTTTCTCATCCTCTGCAACCCCAACAACCCAACCTCCTCTGCAATTTTTCAGGAAGAGCTCAGAAAACTGCTCACTTTCTGCAGCAATCATGATATTTTTGTGATGATCGATGAGACCTATGTTGAATTTGCGCCGGAAATTAACAAAATCACTGCTGTTCCACTTACCAGAGAATTTTCCAATCTCATGGTATTGCGTGGTGTTTCCAAATTTTATGCTGCCCCGGGTATGCGTCTCGGATATGGCATTACCGGAAATATGGATTTCCTTTCCAAAATGAAAGAAAAACAAACTCCATGGTCCTTAAACAGCCTTGGAGCCTATGCCGGTGAACTGATGCTCAAAGATCAGGAATATATTCAGGCTACCAGAAATCTTATTCTTTCCGAAAGGGAAAAACTTTACAAGGAACTAAAAGAGATTTCAACCTATAAGGTTTATCCGGCTTACGCCAACTTCATCCTGCTCAAGATCCAGAAACCAGGACTTACCTCTTTCGATGTCTTCGAAGCCTGCATCAAACAGGGACTTATGATTCGTGACTGTGCTTCTTTCCAGTGTCTGGAAGGAGAATTTATCCGTTTCTGCATCATGATACCAGAGGACAACGCCCGTTTACTCAATGTATTAAAGCAGCTGTAATCCAGCTGCTTTTTTCATCTCGCCATATGAAGATACTTTTCTTTCGTAGCCAGTCCGCCCCGGATATGCCGTTCCTGCTTATTCACATCCAGGATCTTCCGCACTTCTGCTGCCAGAGAAGGATTAATCGTCCGCAATCGTTCTGCACAGTCTTTATGTTTGGTTGTCACTAATTAGAACGGTTTCATCTAAGCCTAAATCACCGAAGATTCGTAAGTAAATATCTACGTTACCATCCTTGTCTACTTCAATTTTCTGGATAATCCGTTTAAGCTGTGCATTGGTCATCTGGTGAACATCGGAAATATCTTCAATCTCTTTAAACGTGCGATTCAAGATTATTTCCAGTTGTTCACCTTTTGTCAGGTGATAAGCAACCATTTTCAACTCATTCTCCAGACGCTCGATTTCCTGTTTTGTGCCGCCGATTTTTTCATTCAGTTCCTCACGTGTAATGAGGTCATCGGTGTACATATCCATGTATTTCTGACGCATTTTTTGAAGCTTGTGAAGCTGTGCGTTCAATTCCTTTTCGTAATTCAGGTTCTCATCCTTGGCTTTGTAAACCCTCTGGAATTCGCCTGTTACGTGACGAATTACATTTTTCTTTGCTTTCAGCAGCTCGGAAAAGTATTCGGACAGAACTTCAATCAACTCTTCCTCGTCCACTGTCTGAGCATTCGGGCAGCTATCCGCCCCACGTCCATTATGACCGGAACATACCCAGCGAATATAAGTATTCTTATAAGTACGAACAGTTCGTCGAAATGACCAGCCACATTCCTTACATTTAATCAGAGTAGAAAACAAATACTTATTGCTCTGCCGTTCCTTTGTTAATTTAAAAGTCTTGCTTCTGCACTCCAAAATCTCCTGTGCCTTTTCATACATTTCCGGCTCAATAATCCGCAGTTCCGGACGTTCTGTTACCATCCACTCCGTCTCGTCTTTTTCCGTTCTCTGTCCAGTCAGGAAGTCAGCTACTTCCTGCTTGCCGTTGATAATTTTTCCGGTATAAAGTTCATTCGTTAAAATCCGGCACGTCGCATTCTGGCTCCACTGACAATTACGCTTTGTTCGGATACCTTTCGCATTCAGCATGTTTGCAATCTTGGCGGCACCATATCCTTCTTCGATATACCATTTATAAATCTGCCTGATAACAGCTGCTTCTTCCTCGTTGATTGCCAAATTAAAGTAATCTCCAATGGTTTTATCATATCCGTACACAATATTCGGAACTCGTCCTTTTTCAGCATTCATTTTCTTGCCGAATTTCACACGCTTTGAAGTATTGGCACTTTCTTCCTGCGCCAATGCACCGAAGATTGTCAGAACAAATTCACTGTTTCCCATGCTGGTCATGTTGGCCGTCAAAAACTGTGTCTCGATTCCTAATGCTTTCAGTTTGCGGACATTCTGCAGAAGGTCTACAGTATTTCTGGCAAAGCGAGAGATGTCCTTTACTACTACCATATCAAATAGTCCATGTTCAGCATCAGCCATCATGCGTAAAAATTCTTTTCGATTTTTTATTTTCGTGCCTGAAATACCCTCATCTGCATATAATCTAACTAAGTTGTCACCAGTACGCTGGGTGTACTCAGAGAAAAATTGCTTTTGAGCTTCCAGACTGTTGAGCTGATCAGCTTTATCAGTGGAGACACGACAATAAGCAGCTATATTCATATCTAATACCTTTCTGTTATATTTAAGTCGTTCTGTTACAACTTTATTGTACCATCTAAAATATAATTGTAAATAGCAAAATAAGGAATACCCTTTCTTCAGAATATTCCTTATATGCATTACTCTTCGATAAAAAAATTTTCTAACAATAGCATAATGGATTGTTCATCAACATTACCTGGTTCTTTTAAATTTTTTTTCTTTTTATTCAATAACAAATATGTATCTGTAAAAACATCTTGTATCGTCCCAAGGCATTTATCTTTTGCTAATTTAACCATCAACTCAAGAATTACACGATCCACATAGATATGCAAATGTTCTCCTAACATTTGTATTCGTTTATGGCTTTCCCCTGCATGAACAATAGCATTTCTAAGCCTATATAAGCGATAAAGATGCCATTCAATTCTTTGACAATACTTTTCGGAAAGATGCCATAATTTTTCGCGATTTTCTCTTTGCTCATATAAGTTATATATTTTATAACGTATATTGGGATAATACTTAAGCTCATTCGCAAAATAATCTTCTCGATATTTCTCATATTTTTCAAGAAATATAAAGCCTGCGATTTTACAAATCTCTTTATCGAATTCTGTTATATCTTTAAGCAACAAACTTACTTTTCGATTACCTAAATTATTTTTCAAATCGTCAAGTATATTAGAAAATATGCATTCGAAATAGTCATTTTGTAGAATGGAAACTATATTATCAGTAACGCTTTCAATTTTGGATTTTGAACTATCTGTAACACTTGCAACCTCCAACGCTGACCACAAATTAAGAAATGCATCATTTAAGTCTTGTTGATTTAATGCCGCATTATGCAAATCAACAATCTTATTAAGCTGAGAATAAGTTTCCTTTCCTTTTTCTTGGCATCCCAAAACAATTGTATCTATTTCAGTTTTAAAATTTTCTCGTGGCTCAGGCTTGATACTTTTATACCCAAACGCTTTTACGGGAAGAATTATTCCCTCTTGGGTATCTTGTCGAATTACCAATCCGTTTTTACCTATTACACTGATATTATCATTCAAAAAAACTTCTAAATATCTCAAAAAAATTTCTAATGCAGAATACGCTCGTTTCATTGCTGAATAATTATCATATGCCTTTGTTTCCATAACCCCTATAAAGGACTTTTGCTTTCTTTTAATCTGTTTAAAGCAACCATCATCTTCAAACGAAATATGCAATCTTTCATTTAACAACTTTTGATATGGCTTTAATTTTTCATAAAAAACAAAGTACACTTTGTATTTACCAATTTCAAAATCAAACCTATTCAAAAAAATCTGTGCTTTTTTTTCTGGATCATTTATACTTTCCTCAAATATATTTCTCAGGAATCTATATATATATTCCGATGAATATCCATGCCATAGCAAAAAAGCAAGCCAAGCACGAAGTCCTTTTTCAATTTCTGTTTTACGGTTTGATTCCGACAAATTTTCTTTCAAGTATTTACAACATATTTCATAGTACTTTTTCTTTGGTATCTTATTGAATATATAATGTACCGCTGTTCTTTGATCTTTATCTAAAAATTTTGCCATCTCTTCAATAACTTCATATTTATACAACTCTCGAACAATAACGTCTGTCATTAAACTCGACTTAATCTCTTTTGCAATTATATCTAATTGATATTGCTTAATACTCCCTTTCACCACATCTTTTTCAGTATCAACATATTCTTCTAATAATGTTTGTGTATTATGAACAGGCGCTTTAACAATATCATCTGAATAATGAAACAACATTTCTTGTAGTCTTTGAACAAAAAATAAATATCCATCCTTAGTAGATGTCCAATCTTGTGTAATATATTTCATTTTTCATCCCCCTCGCATTTTTGTAAATCAATCATTTTTTTATCAAGTACCACTTTGCATACCTATTAGTTCCTGTTGTAACAACAATTCCATCCTTTTTCATTGCCTGTAACAAATTAGAAACCTTCTTCGATTTCTGTTCATCGCTAAGTACTTCTGGCAATGCTTTTTCCAGTACTTCCATTAAATCTCTTTTGCTGGCTTCTCCCATTGACTGAAGTGCTTTTATAATTAACTGCTTGCAAATATCATCATCTAACCCTTTATTTCGAACATAAGCAGCTTTCTGTCCGACAATATCTGCCACCTTGAAAGATACAAAAACATTAGGATAACGTCCTTCCACAAGACCTTTTTTCTTCAAATCCTTAAAGCTTTCTTTAGAAACTACTTCCTGTTTCTGAACTTTATCCAACAAAAATACAGTTCTCATATCTAAATCTTCATTGGAATATAAAAGCTGAGTATAATTCTTATCCAATATCTTTCCGTACACAGTCACTGTAACTCTATTAATTGTGTTCAAATCATATGTCGGCAATGGGAAGCATTTATCACGCTGTATCTGATACATCATTGGTATTCCCATTGAATTTGTATCAATCATATACAGATTTACCATTGCGTTACACAAAAACACATTTCGATAATACGGTGGTTTATATCCCGGTTCCAGTGCTTGTTCAATAGTTTCTGGTATAAAAGCCCCCTCATTGATAAATACCAGTCTGTCCTCAAATTCCTCTACGTTGATTTTTCCACGCAAGCGATAGTCCTGATGAGCAATACAGTTATTAATAATCTCTTTGATCAGCTCTGGTTCATATTGATCTACTTCATCCGGAAACAAAGTCTGCTGTCCGGCAATATAGCGATACTTTACATTTCTGATCCTGGAATATACCTTATCCACTGCCATTAACATCGGTATATCAAAATGTTCATAAGCTTTTACCGAATTATCTGCATTATAAAGTGTCCAGGTAATTCTAGGAATAAAGCCATCAAAGAAATATTTAGCCTCACTTTTTCCTAATAACAATAACGCCGTTCTGGTTATTTTTCCTTTTATTGTAATACCAGCTTTATTTAAAACCTCAATATCAGACAGTTTCTTTAAAACTTCCTGTGCTTTTTTTCGATCACTCTGACGTTTTGAGAAAAGTTCTCTTGCTCTTTTAATCGCTTCTTCATCCAAATCTTCTATGGTAGCATCTTCTACAATTTCTTTTGACCAATCCATTCCTATCTGATTTCTAAGTAGATCTACTTTATTCATCGGAAGCGGCGATACAGATTCATGCTCTCTGGCATACGCTGCCCCTTGCCATGTTGTCGGAATCCCCCTAATAGCTGGAGGAATTTGAAATGCTATCACTCGACATTTTTCCATTGTCAGTTCGTATATCTCCAGAAATGTCAATCGTTCATTGGTTCCATTTACGATTTCCTTTTTCAAACTTTGCAGACTTCCCTGTTTCCGAAATTCCGTTCCTACATATCGTTTATCATCCGAAATTCCGAAAATCAGCCACGCCTCCTGTAATCCCCGAAGATTTGCTTCATTGCTAAGTGCAGAAAAATATTTACCAATGTCATTAAACGAATAATTTGTGCGTGCTTCTTTAAATTCTACAACTTCATTTTCAAAGGATTCTATCATGCGAACAATCTTTTCTTTTAATTGGCTATCCGTATATATCATATTCTTCCGCCTTTCAAAATTTTCTATGACTAAATTCTATGACTAATCTATGACTTTCTAGAACTAATTTTAACTGATTTTCAGACAGAACACAAGCAATAGCAAAAAAATAAAAGGCATCCCACGCGCTACGCAGGACACCCTCCATCATGTTTTGGTTCATTGGGAAGCTCATCCGCTGCTTCTTGTATTGCCTGTTCCACCTTACTTGCATTTGCTTCAATCAATATCTTTAACAGATAGTCGGCGGTTACTTCCGCAGTGTTTGGATTATGGAATCGATAATTAAGTTTTCTCTTTTTCATAGCGGAATTCCCACCTCCTCCCGTATATCCTTGTCCATAACTATGAAAATGTTCTTTGAAATAGTCCTGCTAAATGTCATTCCTGTTCAACTTAAATAGATGCCAGTCAAAGGGGCATCCCTGTTGTAAACCACCGCTGTAAACAAACTCCAAAAAATCTAATTCTTTTTGTTTTTTCAGTTTTCTTTCCTCAATACCAAATTACTCTTATATATCTGTTTACTGTTTACAAATTCTACAACTCAAAGCAATAACCATAGATAAAAGCGTAAACAACACGCCAACTACCGTAAACCTGACTGGCATTTTACTGGAAGGATAACTCCATCTGCCGGGCTTCCTCCTCAGTAACCGGATGCCAGTCATTTTCATTTTTTAAGTCTTTTGCGTCTCGTTTACAGTTTTCGTTTACACATACCCACGAACGCTGTGTACCGTAATCCTTGAATCTTGTCATCGTCCCCTGTTTCCAACCCACAATGCTTGTATTCATGATTTCACAGATGCGGTCTGTCTCCGCCTTCTTCGGCTTTACATAAGGATTGTCCAGTGCCTCTTTAAAAAGCATCAATGAGCAGACTTTTCTGTCTTCATGTTCATCCAGCCATGCCTGTATCATTCCGGCTTCCGTATCATCCGCCATGAACTCCTGCCGCAGTTTATCAAGCTGTGTTTCTGTTTCCTTTGAAAACGCCAGTTTAAAATTCCCATTACGGTACAACATCATTGCTTCCGCCCACACCTGATCAATATACTGTCTGGATTCCTTCTCATTTTCGAGGATATGAACCTCCATCTCTGCCCGGTTCGTCTGAACCGGAACGAATCTTCGATTTCCGGTACGGTCAAACGGCAGGAATCGCTTAATATTGGATGTTCCTCCAAATACACATTGTCTCGGACGATCAAGAGCATATACTGCATAAGAATCCCGATAAGTCTCTTTCTGCCTGCTCAGAAAGCTCTTTGTTTCCTCAATACTCTTGGAACGTGCCGTTGCAACCATTTCAGACATTTCAATCATCCAGTGACCGCGAAGCTGACAATAAACTTTTTCTGAATCCAGCTTGCCAATGTCATCAGTGAACCAGTCATCCTTTACTGCCATGAAACGAAAAAATGTAGATTTTCCCACGCCCTGACCCCCGACCAGACAGAGCATATATTCAAACTTAATTCCGGGGCGGAACGCACGGGCAATAGCTCCCAGCAAAAACATTTTCATACTTTCATAGGTCAACTCATCCACAGGTGCACCAAGAAAATGATGCAGCACATAGCGGATACGTTCCTGCCCATCCCATTGCAGACTGTTCAAATAATCCCGGACAGGGTGATATTTGTTCCGATCTGCCTGATGGACAATACTTTTCTGCACAATCTTATCCATCGTCAAACCGTAAGTCTCTTCCAAATAAAGCATAATATAGTTCAAATCCATATCTGTGAATGCCGGGCTTATCCGTTCCCACCACACGGGTTTTACAATGTCTGTCTGCTCAGTCAAAATATTGTGCCGGAATACATCTTTTAACAGAGGATCATGTTCTAAAATTAGCTTACAGTTATGCCGATTGTTTTTCACAGCACCCTTCTGTGTCATTTCCAGTTGTTCTCTGATTTCCTCTACTGTCAACTCCGTTTCCATTATATCCATTACTTCGCACAATTCCTGTCGTGTCTGTGGTGATAAAGTCTGAAATTCTCTGTTCAATCGCTGTCACCTCCTTCCCATGAGCCACCACTACGGCAACTCGTTCTTCTAATGTGCCTGATAATAATGTATCCAACAGGTACTCTGTTTCTGATATTTTTTCCAATGCCTCCATAAACAGCGGATGCCAGACATCTTCCACCTGTTTCGGAGCACACTCTTCTTTCCACTGTTTCAACAAATGCAGGTAATCTGCCAGTGCACGGAAATATCTATTTTCTGCCTGCAGATACCTCTGTTCCTGTGTTAGCTGTCGTTTGATTTGTTTTCTCTGTGGCGGGCTGTGCCCCATGTTCTCATAATGTATAGAAAAATCTCTTGCCAATTTCTCTGCCGCCTCTTTTGGTTTTAAATTGTACAAGTGTGCCGTAAAATCAATCACATCCCCATCTGCCTGACATCCGAAACAATGAAAACGCCTGTCCACTTTCATGCTTGGATTCTTGTCACGGTGAAATGGACAGACCGCCATTCCATTCTTGTTTACCCGTATTCCATAGCTTTCTGCAGCCTGCCAGGTAGTCACAGACTGTTTAACTGCTTCAAATATATTCATCCTTTTCCTCTTTTCTTTACATCACAACTCCATATCGTTCCTTCCCAATTTAGTTCTTCCTTCGTGTTCCCATCGCTCTCGGTTCTCCTGTTCCGCAGTAATTTTTGCTTTTGCCAGCCTATCCAGAATGGAACTTCTGGCTTTTTTCTTAATCTGTTCGGTATTCACCTTTTTGACTTCCGGTTTTATCAGCGTGGTCTGGATTGTTTTAACTGCTGTCTGCATAGCTTTTGTAATTTTGGTAATTACTCCGTCCAATCGACTTACAGCATAAGTTCTTTCTTTTTGGGAAGCCTTGCGCTCAGGGGAAAGCACCCACGCCTTTGACTGTTCTACCAGACGAATGTCTTCTTTATGGGTTTCCACTCTGACCTCATCCGTCACAACCTCCACAGCTTTGTCGTAAGCAATATCTGAAACTTCATCGATCAAAGCTTCTACTTCTTCAATTTTCAGAGTAAGTGTATCCAGTATTTCTGTCTGGTTTTTCATCTGTTCCTTTTGCTTAAACAGGATATAATCCTGCTTTTCAAGATAATCTCGCCCTCCATAAGACGGTTCTTCTTCCAGATGCAACCCGTATTTTCGAGTTATATCAAAAAGCATTGTCCGGCAAATAGCATCAAAAGTCTGCTTTCGATTATTATTGCGGCCTTTAGGTTTATCCGGTTTTGGAAGTGCAATCCCTAATTCTTCCAGTGCTTTTTCCTGCTGGGGACAGATTTCCCCGTACTTATTCTCACAATCAAAAACATGACGTTCATGAATGTGCGGCGTTCCTTCGTCCAAATGCAGTGCCCAGTCCAGAATATGGACATGAGAACCGAACCGATTTGTGAACTGCTTTGTAAAGTCCTGTACGACCGCAAGTAATATTTCATAGGAAACAGATTCTTCTACTGTTCCTATTTGAAAAATAGTTTCCTCTGGACAGGTTTTATTGTTTTTTAGTAAATCTTCCACAGATCGGTTACGCTCTGTATGACGGGTTCTTGCATTTCTTTCATTCTGCGCTTCTATATGCATTCCATAATGTTCCTGATAAAAAGTACATTCAATCTTCTCAAAACTGATATCCTGAGAATCTTCTTCCCTGCTCTGCATTGTGGTATAGCCACGGTAACAGTCCCAGTAAATATTTTTTCTGACTCTTCCAGCATCAATATGTTCACTGTTTTCCAAATCGAAACGGCGATCATTATGCCTGGGATTGTAAGTGCCATTTTTCCCGGAGCGTCCGTTGTGTCTTGTTGCTTTCAATAATTTTCTTTCCCTCCTTTTTTGCATTTTTTCTAAATTGAATAAAGCGGCGAAGCTGCAAACCTGCGTGATTTTGCGTCAGATAATACCCAGTACGAGTAGACGCACGCATCAACTCACTGGGCAATGGCTGCCGCCCTTAACCTGCACAAAAGACTGCGCTCTCCGCTCTGCTCCAGATTTAGTGACTATTTTCCGGCACCTTTCCATTTCCCTTTGCCATCCATTCGAAAAAAGCAATTTTACTAACCTTAATTAATCTGCCGCTTCGAAATGCCGGAAAACCGGGTGTATGAACCAGTTCATAAGCCGTTACTCTGGAAATCCCCATAATCCGCTGAATATCAGCCACATCCAGTACAAGAGGCAGTTCATCATAATTGTTTAATCTCTTATTTTCACTCATGTTGTTCCTCCATTTTTGATCTCATTTTTTTAGCTTCTCATTGCCGTTTTATCTTTCCTGTTTCCTGAGTCATACTGCTGTCAAGGCATACAACACGTCATCCATTCGGATGCGCTCACTTCTTTTATCGAAGATCATGGCGGTTTATCTCAGGTTAGACGGTCATAAAGTTGTCAAAGTACACTGCATAGTACGAAATTACCATGCAATCGTATCTTATCAATCTTATCTTGACTTTTCAATACTTTCGCGATACCATAAATGTAACTAATATTATATTTTTTAAAATTACCATACAAAACAGGAGCAAATAGAAATGGCTTATCAATTTATAAAGCAAGAACCTTGCTACGACCACATCCTCTTCGTTCTGGCATTGGATAGAGACAAAATGAAGGAGCGAATTTTAATCGGAACAGAACAGCAAATCCGTTTTCGACTGGACGGAAATAAAGATAACGATGTCATGCATGATATAACGCGCCCTCTCGGACGTTTTCTGATAGATTTTGAATATGATAAAGAGAAGAACTGGAATATATATGGACTCGCTCCTCTACGTGATGCATTGCACACTAACCGTTGGAAACAGCCTGCACTGGAACAGACCTCTGCTGATTTTCTGGCAAAAAAATATCTCACCGACGATCCGGTGAGAATATATGCTGCATTCCGTATTTGGAATGAATATCTTGTTACAAGGGAATATCGTGACCGTAATACTGCCTGTGATCATTTTATAGAAAAAATGCAAATTTTGACTCAGGCATTCCAAACAGAAAATGTCATGAATTTTAATTCTGATACTGGAAAACCTGAACGTTTTCATACTGGCAGTCTTTATTTCCGCAATATTCCTGCTGAAATTACCCGACTTGAGCTTTGGTTTCCGGATAATAGGCGCAGAACAGAATGTGTAGCTGCCTACAGCTCTTTTTATCCGCTTATCACTTATTACTTGAATCGACTGAATGACTGGGGCCTTTGTTTCCGTCAGTGCAAAGTCTGTGGAAAATATTTTCTGGCAAAAAGCCAGCGTTATGAACTGTGCAGTGATAAGTGCCGTAAAGCACAGGCACTTCAAAACAAAAGGGAGTTTGATGAACGAGCCAGAGAAAACAACTATGATCTGCTTTATAAAAATGAATGCCAGAATTGGCGTAATAAAATCAATAAATCCCAAAAAACTGCTAATTTTCCGATTGAACGCCTGGAAGAAATGAAAAATGCGTTTGACCTTTTTAAGAAAGAAGCTCTGCAGCGTAAGAAAGCTGTAAAGGCAGGAGCAACCAGTCCGACAGAATTCACAGACTGGTTGTATCAGCAGAGCAATATGATCTTAAAACTCAGCGAAATCTGAATCCATCCCTGTAAAGGAAAGGCAGCGAATTTACTCGCTGCCTGCCCTCTCATTAAACTTGTATCCTACACCCCAGACGGTTTGAATATATACCGGGTTGCCCGGATCATCTTCTATCTTCTCACGAATATGGCTGATATGACTCATGACAATATTGTAATCGCCAGAATAGGCTTCTTTCCAGACTACATCATAAATCTGCTCCTTACTAAATACCCTTCCTGGATTTTGTGCTAATAACTGCAGGATTTCAAACTCGGTGTAAGTTAATTCTATTTTTCTATTATCACGAACAACTTCCCTCCGTTTCAAATCAATCGCTATACCCTTATGCCTTATTTTCGATTGAAGTTGTATTTCCTGAAAAAGGAATTTTTCTCTGCCGGAATCTAACACGGAAATAACAGAATTTACCAACTCTTCCTCATCTCCCTCGAATGATACCAGCAATATTTTTCCCACTTAATCATCCTCGTTTCATTTAGCACTAACTTAATGCTTCGCCTCTGAATTATATTCCGCAAATGTTTCCGTTTCCGGATTAAATTCAGTAAATAATTCCTGCATTCTATTTTTGCTTACTTTTTGAAAGCTGCTAATCTTTCCACTTTTGTCTCTCGTTACTTCAATGTACATAGTGCCGTTGCTGTTAGAAAAGATTCCCCTTCCCTCATCATATAAATCTGCTATAATCTTACCATTATAAACCCAGTTTCCTTGAGCATCACAGGATACTCCATAATCAGCATACTCCTGTGGAACAGCAATATTAAGACCTTTTCCCTCTTCACTGCTATATTCGCCCATGTCATCAGCCGCTATGTTCTCACTTCCTCCTTCTTCAAAAACAGATCCTTTCATTTCATCTGCAGTTACAGCTTCTCCGCCGGAACTTTCAACCAATGCCGCCGGTTCTGACCAAAAATCATCTGATAACGGTTCTGCCTTTACGTCTGTGATGGTGCCATAGTTTTCCCTTTGCACTTCAACTCGAAGCGTACCTCCACGTTTGGAACTTATTGTATAAGTACCCGGCTTAAACTCATCCCGGAAATATCCAATGGTCTTTCCATCATACATCAGAAATCCTGTTTCTTTCTGGTAAGTTATTCCCGCTTTTGCATATTCAGAAAGCTGTTCTTCGCTGAATACATTTTCATTACTGTCTTTATTTTCGGTGACCGTTTCTGCTTCCTGCTTCGCATATTCTATATTTTCCGGAGAATATGCCATTGTAATTCCCACTGCATCATCAGATGATTTCGACAACTTCATCCCATCTTTTATTTTTTGAAGATTATCCTCATAAAGTGCAATCGTCTCATCTACCTTTTCCTGTGTCCATACAAACCATCCGTCGCCGCCTGTATAAGCTTTTTCACCAATCATAGACTGCAGAACTTCTTTTTCCTCGTCCAGCCATTTCGCATACTCTTCTGCTGTCCACCATTCCACATCCGAACTTGAAAGTGGTTCATCTTCCCGGATATTCACTTCGTTTAAAGCAACTGTTGTTTCACCGTTTTCCTGCGCTGTCTCTGTATTTTTCTCCAAGGATGATGCGGAAGTTGCAAATCCACCTGTCACGCCAATTACCAATACTGCACTTATCATTACTGCAAACTTAGATGTCTTCTTTATCTTCATAATTGCTCTTATCCTTTCTTCAATCGCATTTTTACTGAAACTGTTACATAATGGTGTCAGTCCGCTCTTTTTTTCTTCCATAGATATTAAAGCAGTTGCATATACCGACTTTATATCCATTCCAAATCTGCGGACTACGGTTTCGTCACAGGATAATTCCAAATCTCTGTTAAAAAGAATATACATTACCCACACAAGCGGATTAAACCAATGAATGCATACTGCAGCAATCATTATCAGCTTTGTAAGCATATCAAGCCGTCTGATATGCACATATTCATGTTCCAACACATAACGAAGCTGATAAATATTTTTCCATTCTGTATTTTTTGGCATTAAAATAACTGGGCGAATCACACCATAAGAAAGTGGTGCAGCTATGGTTTCTGTCTGCCGGATGGATAGACTCCTTTTTAGTGGATGTTTTTCCTTCCATGCTTCCAAAATATCATTTTCAACAGGCAGCGAAAATCGAAATTCCCGATAGCATTTTATATAGGAAACCGCAAAAAATCCAAAACAAAGTAACAGACCTGCCAGCCATATTACACTCAAAATCGAAATGGATTCTGTTCTCTGTACCATAGCCTCTGATAATCCATTTGCTATCTCAGGCATATTCCCATGAATGGGTAAAAATGTTGTCGTTTGCGCCGTTCTCACTGGGTTTATATCAGAATAAATACTCTGCAACAGAGAATAAATACTTGTGACTGATTTTATGGAAAATGGAACTAATAACCGTATTAATGCAATCCACCATAAAATCAAAAATGTTTTCTTCGGTAATCTGTTGATAAGCACAGCCCTTAATACCACAATAAGTAAAATAATAACCGTTCCCAGAAAACTCATTTGCAGCAGGCTCATATACATCACCTCATTCCAATTCACTGACGATCTGCTTCAGGTTCTTAATCTGCTCCATAGAAAGTTTTTTTCTGCCAAGAAGTGCCGCAAACAACTTGTCAACAGATCCATCATATATCTTATCAATAAGTTCATCTGTTTCCAGATCCTGTACCTGTTCTTTTGCTATAAGCGCATGGCACATAAATCCCGGTTCCGTTCGTTCAATCGCGCCTTTATTGATACACCGCTTAATCAATGTATACGTTGTGTTTTTATTCCAGCCGACTTCTCTGTTTAAAGTATCTGCAACATATTTCGCTGGCACGTCACCATCCTTCCACAGAACATCCATTACCTTTAATTCCGAATCAAAAAGTTTGATATTTTCCTCTGTCACTTGTTTCGCCTCCTATAAGACTACAGTAGTCTGTTCTTGTTTTCAGACTACCACAGTCTTATAGCATTGTCAATCATTTTCTGTCGCTAGGAAAAGAAAAACAGCCAGCCTTTCGGCTGACTGCTCCATACTAAATATAAACCATTTCATTCAGTACAATTTCTTCTGCTCTGTTTCTAATATTATTACACCGTTGTACCCAAAGCATAGCATCTTTCCGCTTCAATTCCTCCGTCACTCCCTCAGCCGCTTTCATCTGATCAACAATACACGTAAACCGTTCCTCCGCTTGTTCGTCCAAATCCTCCAGATAGCTCCAAAGTTTTCCGGTCAGCAGTAAACTGGAATATCTACCGTAGCACTGCTCTTTCAGATACTCCCTATGCATCTGTCCGTACTTACCGATAGGTCGGTTTTCCTCCGGCAACTTCAAATCCGGGATGTAATAGTCCCCGACAAGCACATATTCGATGCCATTCTCTGTAATTCTTGGTTTCAGTTCCTTCATGGTTCGTTCCTCCTTGATTTTGTTTAATATATTGCCCAAACGAACCGTTCTATTTTGTTACTTCTATATGTACCGTACTCTTGCTTATCCCAAATTTCTTTGCCGCCTGGCGCACTGTGGCACGGGTTTCAATTATGTAACACGCAACTTCCACCGCCCGCTCTTCAATATAATCTTTCAAAGGAAAATCCCCCGAAGACACCGTTTTTACAGTGTATGCAGGGGATTCTTACAAACATTCCCTCTAATTTCAAACTATACTCTTTTATTTTAGTTCAGTGAGATTTCATCAATCTGTTTCAGTTCCTCCTTCGTAAACGGAGCACAGCTGACTGCCTTTATATTATCAAGAATCTGCTGAGGCTTTGAAGCACCGATCAGTACACTTGTTACCTCTTCCTTCTGAAGAAGCCATCCAAGAGCCATATCCGCAAGTTTCTCTCCACGCTGTGCTGCCAGTTCATTCAGCTTACGGATCTGATCCATTCTGTGCTCATCGAGAATGCTTTCTTTCAGAAATCTTCCGTCTGTCCTGATACGACTGTCTTTTGGAATACCATTCAGATAACGATCCGTCAACTGTCCCTGTGCAAGAGGACTGAATGTAATCAATCCTTTCTTCAGAATACCCGTTGTTTTTTTGAGACCATTTTTCTCTACAGTTCTGTCAAAGATAGAATAGCGGTTCTGGTTGATCACAAATGGACAATGAAGGTCTTTAAGGATTGCGGCTGCTTCGCTTAATGTCTTTCCATCATAGTTGGAAAGTCCGACATACAGAGCCTTTCCACTTTGCACAGCACTTGCCAGTGCCCCCATCGTCTCTTCCAGCGGAGTATCCGGATCCATTCTGTGATGATAAAAGATATCTACGTACTCCAGTCCCATACGTTTCAGACTCTGATCAAGACTCGCAAGAAGATATTTACGACTGCCCCAGTTTCCATAAGGACCATCCCACATCTCATATCCTGCTTTTGTAGTGATGATCAGCTCATCACGGTAAACACCCAGATCTTCTTTCAGGATTCTGCCAAAATTTTTTTCGGCACTTCCCGGTTCCGGTCCATAATTATTAGCCAGATCAAACTGCGTGATTCCATTATCAAAAGCTGTAAAACAAAGCTTCTTCATATTTTCAAAGTTCGCAGTATCACCGAAATTATGCCATAATCCCAGCGATACTTTTGGAAGCATCAGTCCACTGTTTCCACAGTGGCTGTATTCCATCGTTGTATATCTGTCCTTTGATGCAGTGTACATATCTTTTCCTCCCGCTGTGTTTTTTTGTATTCCTGTAACGGTTCAGTACCTTCACAGTTACAACTTTCTTTTATACAAGATTATCACTTGAAGTGCACTTGAAGTCAAGAGTTACTGTTCACAAATAATATCCCGCGAGGTGTTTTGTCATGGATATGACAAAATCCCGAGACATATGGGGCAAGAAATTATTTCATATATAAAAAAAGCGAAATTTATTGAGTAAAATTATCAATAATGTTACAATAAAAGAAAAAAACACGCGGAGGGAATTCAAATGAAAAAACTTAAAGTAAAAAAAGGAAGTACCTGTATGGCATGTCTTGCCTGTGTTGATGCCTGTTCTCAGGCATTCTACAAAACCTTCAACCCGGAACTTGCATGTCTGGAGATCGTAGAAAAGAAATCTATTCGTCCAATGACCTGCCCACAGTGCGGTAAATGTGCAGAAGCATGTCCGGAAGGAGCTATCACACAGAACGCAAAAGGTGTATACATGATCAACAAGAAGAAATGTACCGGCTGCGGCAAATGTGCGGAAGCATGTCCATTTGGTCTGATCGTTAAGACTGAGGGTAACCCGGCATCCAAATGTATTGCATGCGGAATCTGTGCAAAAGCATGCCCGATGGACGTACTTGAGGTTGTTGAAGACTAAAAATGCTGAGCATCACAGAATTAGAAAAACAATTATTTGAAATGCAGGATCTGAAGTATCGGGATTTTCACAGCCGACTTATGCCGGGGATTGATAAAGAAACCATCATAGGAATACGGACACCGATTCTCCGCAAATTCACAAAAGAATTTGCCAGAACACCAGGTGCAGAGGAATTTCTTACCCAGCTTCCGCACCGATACTATGAAGAAAATAATATGCATATGATGATCATTACTTCTATTTCTGATTATGAGACCTGTCTTGCTGAGATCCAAAGATTTCTTCCATACATAAATAACTGGGCAACCTGTGATTTTCCTGCTCCGAAATGTTTTGCAAAACATCTCGGAGAACTTCTGTCGGAAATACAGAACTGGATCGTATCTGGTGAAACTTACACTGTTAGATACGGAATCGGTATGCTGATGAGACTTTATCTGGATGATGCTTTTCAGCCGGAATATCTTGAAATGGCAGCCAATATAACCTCAGAGGAATATTATATAAATATGATGATTGCCTGGTATCTGGCAACAGCTCTTGCAAAGCAATGGACTGCAACAATTCCATATCTGGAAGAACGACGACTCTCAGAATGGGTACACAGAAAAACGATTCAAAAAGCCGTTGAAAGCTACCGGATCTCACCAAAACAGAAAATCTATCTAAAAAGCCTGCGGTAATCCCGCAGGCATATTTTTTGTATTTTTCCCATACCTTTAAATAAAATCCATCTCGGAGTCTGCCATGTCAAAAAACAGAGAAAAATCTTCTTTCCAGGCAGATATGACCCTGCTGACACTGGTAGTGCTTCTTACTGTTTTGGGCCTTGTTATTCTTTTCAGTGCCAGTGAATACAATGGCAGAGTCCGATTTCATGACTCTGCCTATTATTTCAAAAAACAATTATTTGCCTCCTCACTCGGACTTGGCGTGATGTACTTTGTTTCAAATATAAGTTACCGTTTCTTTGTGCGTCTTGCCCCGGCGGCATATTTCCTGTCTATGCTGTTATCAACTGCTGTACTCCTTTTCGGGCAGGAGATCAATGGCTCAAAACGATGGCTGAACCTTGGACCGTTATCTTTCCAGCCATCAGAATTTGCCAAAGTAGCTGTTGTTCTTTTTCTGACCTGGCAGATTGACAATTCTCGAAAAAAGACCGACGGGTTCTGGTTTATGTTTCGGACTATGTTTACGCTTCTTCCTATCGTCGGTCTGGTTGGCTCCAATAACCTGAGTACAGCAATCATCATTCTTGGAATCGGTGTTATTCTGATATTTGTTTCCTCACCTCACTATCTCCAGTTCCTTGCTCTTGGCAGTGCCGGCATTGGATTCATCACCATTTTTCTGGCTGCCGAAAGCTATCGCCTTGAACGTCTGGCAATCTGGAGAAATCCGGAAAAATATGAAAAAGGATTTCAGACTATCCAGGGGCTCTATGCGATCGGAAGCGGTGGACTTCTTGGACGGGGACTGGGAAACAGTATACAAAAACTGGGCTTCGTACCCGAAGCCCAGAATGACATGATCTATTCTATTATCTGCGAAGAATTCGGACTCATCGGAGCCATTCTTCTGCTATTTATTTTTGGTCTGCTGCTCTGGAGGCTCTGTGTCATCTCCATGCACAGCACAGATCTTTCCGGAGCCCTTCTGTCTGCCGGGATCATGGGACATCTGGCAATCCAGGTCATACTGAATATCGCTGTTGTCACCAACACAATACCCAACACCGGAATCACCCTGCCCTTTATAAGCTACGGTGGCACTTCCATCGTCTTCCTGCTCGGTGAAATGGGGCTCGCTCTAAATGTCAGCCGCTGTCGGAAATAATGTTTCCAAAAATAAACAACTACTGTCTGTTAGAAAATCAATCCTCCCACAAGATAAACCACCAATGCTGCCAGCCATGCGATCACGCATTGTCCGATCACAACACCTGCCGCCCATTTACTGCCAAGTTCTCTCTTGATAGAAGCAATAGCTGCCACACACGGTGTATATAGCAGACAAAAAGCCAGAAGACTCGCTGCCGAAAGTGGTGTAATGCTATCCAGCAGTGCTGCTGTATTTCCAAACAGAATAGACAAGGTGGAAACGACACTTTCCTTTGCCATAAATCCTGTGATCAGTGCTGTTGAAATCCTCCAGTCACCAAATCCCATCGGCTTGAATATCGGTGCCACAACACTTGCCAGCATAGCAAGAATGCTGTCTTTCGAATCTGTCACAATACTCAGATGTGTGTTGAAGGTCTGCAAAAACCAGATAACAAGTGTAGCCATAAAAATAACTGTAAATGCCCTCTGCAGGAAATCCTTTGCCTTATCCCAGAGCAGATGACCTACATTCTTTGCTCCCGGCATACGGTAGTTTGGAAGCTCCATGACAAAAGGAACTGCCTCGCCGCTGAATAAAGTTTTTCTCATCAGAAGTGCCATCAGAATTCCCATTATGATTCCACCAAAATATAAGGCGATCATCACGATGGCGCCATGACCAGGGAAAAATGCAGCTGCAAAAAATGCGTAAATAGGGAGCTTCGCAGAACAGCTCATAAACGGTGTCAGCATAATTGTCATCTTACGGTCTCTCTCTGACGGAAGTGTACGGCTTGCCATAACACCTGGTACAGTACAGCCAAAGCCTACCAGCATCGGTACAATACTTCTGCCGGAAAGCCCAATCTTACGAAGCAGTTTGTCCATCACAAATGCAACTCGCGCCATATATCCACTGTCCTCCAGCAAAGAAAGGAAGAAAAACAATGTTACGATGACCGGCAGAAAACTCAGCACGCTTCCCACACCATTAAACACACCGTCGATCACCAGTGAATGCAGTACATCATTCACCCCGGCCGATGTCATCCAGTTGTCAACAAAATTTCCAAGTGCCGTGATTCCCATCTCCAGCAGATTTTGGAAAAATGCACCGATCACACTGAAAGTAAGGAAAAATACAAGTCCCATGATTCCGACAAAACATGGAATTGCTGTATATTTTCCCGTGAGGATCCTGTCAATCTTTACACTGCGAAGATGTTCCTTACTTTCTTTTGGTTTCACGACAGTTTCATCACAGACTCTTTCAATGAAATCAAAACGCATGTGGGCAATTGCCGCTGCTCTGTCAAGTCCTCGCTCTTTTTCCATCTGCTGAATAATATGTTCCAACATTTCCTTTTCATTCTGATCAAGCTTCAGACTGTCCATGATCAGCTGATCTCCCTCTGCCAGCTTCGCTGCCGCAAAGCGAACCGGAATCTCTGCTGCCTGGGCATGGTCTTCGATCAGATGCATGATTGCATGGAGGCATCTGTGGACTGCACCACCATCTTCATTCGCATCACAGAAATCTATATTCTGTGGCTTCTCCTGATATTTTGCAACATGGAGTGCATGGGCTACCAGTTCGTCAATTCCTTCATTCTTGGCCGCTGAAATCGGTACAACCGGTATTCCCAGCATTTTCTCCATGCGGTTGACAAGAATGGAACCTCCATTCTCTCTCACCTCATCCATCATATTCAGTGCAAGCACCATCGGAATATCAAGTTCCATCAGCTGCATGGTCAGATAAAGGTTTCTCTCTATATTTGTAGCATCTACAATATTAATAATTCCCTTCGGATGTTCATCCAGAACAAAATTCCTCGTCACGATCTCCTCACTGGAATACGGTGACATCGAATAGATTCCGGGAAGATCTGTAACAAGTGTATTGTTTCTTCCTCTGATCATCCCGTCCTTTCGGTCTACAGTAACCCCCGGAAAATTTCCCACATGCTGGCTTGAACCTGTAAGCTGATTAAACAATGTTGTCTTACCGCAATTCTGATTGCCTGCAAGAGCAAATGTAAGCAGTTCACTGTCCGGCAATGGATGTTCATTTTCCTTTTCATGATATTTACCGCCCTCGCCCAGGCCCGGATGAGGAATCGCTTTGGTAATATCTTTCTTGTGCACAGTCTTCCCCTCATACGGCTTCACTTCATCCCGAATATTCTCTATCTCTATCTTTTCGGCGTCTGCAAGGCGCAGTGTCAGTTCATAACTATGGATACGAAGCTCCATCGGGTCTCCCATCGGTGCATATTTCACCATGGTCACATCTCCCTTTGGAATCAGACCCATATCCAGGAAGTGCTGCCTTAATGCCCCTTCACCGCCAACAGAACGAATCGTTGCAGTTTTTCCGATGGGCAGTTCTCTTAATGATGTCATAATCTGCTTCCTTCTTTCTTCTTGTGTCTATTGATATTTTTTCTCAGTACGTATGAACTAACCCTATGATAATTGAGAATATTTGTCAATAGTTATTCTGTAAAAAGTCAAAATATTGTAGTTTCGTTGTAACTGTTCACAGCAACGTTTCGTTCCAGACAACAACAGCCCCTGCGACTCCATCCTCGCAGGGGCTGTTGCTGTTATATAATTTTATTTGCAGAGTTCTTCTGCCATCTTATCCAGTTCTTCAATATTTTCGTCACTTAAAGAAGACATGATCTTCACGGTTGTGTCAAGCCATGTGATATTTTTGCTCTTCTCAAATTTAGAAGCCATAATCTTTGCTGCATTCGGTGCCCAGCTTCCATTCTCAATCAGACCGATTGTACGGTTCTGATAATTTCTCTCGGTCAGATGGTCAATATAAAACTTCATAAACGGGAAAATATCTGCATTGTAGGTAACGGATGCAAGAACTAGCTTTCCATAACGGAAGGCATCTTCTACTGCCTCTGCCATATCATCTCTTGCAAGATCAAATACTGTAACCTTCGGGCATCCCTTTTCTTCCAGCTTCTGTGCCAGAACTTCAACTGCTTTCTTTGTATTTCCATATACAGATGAGTATGCGATCACAACGCCCTCGCTCTCAACTTTATAAGAAGACCAGATATCATATTTCTCCAGATAATGTCCCAGGTCCTCAGTCAGAACCGGTCCATGCAGAGGGCAGATAATCTGGATATCCAGAGTTGCTGCTGCTTTGAGAAGTTTCTGAACCTGCGGTCCATATTTTCCAACAATACCGATATAATAACGACGTGCCTCGCAGTCCCAGTCCTCTTCTACATCAAGAGCTCCGAATTTACCAAATCCGTCAGCAGAGAACAGTACCTTGTCTGTACTGTCATAAGTCACCATAACCTCCGGCCAGTGTACCATCGGTGCAAATACAAAAGTAAGAACATGCTTACCAAGTGTCAGAGACTCACCATTTCCAACTTCCAGAGTTCTTCCCTCAAGATCCAGATCTCTGAAGAAATTCTTCATCATTCCAAAAGTCTTGGTGTTTGCAACAATTGTTGTCTCCGGATATACCTTCATAAAATTCTCGATATTTGCTGCATGATCCGGTTCCATATGCTGAACTACCAGATAGTCCGGCTTCGCATCACCGAGAACTGCAGCGATATTGTCCAGCCATTCCTTCGTAAATCCTGCATCTACTGTATCCATAACTGCGGTCTTCTCATCTCGGATCACATAAGAGTTGTATGCCATTCCATTTGGTACAACATACTGACCCTCGAACAAATCTACTTTGTGGTCATTTACGCCTACATATAAAATATCATTTGTAATCTGCATTCTGCTTCTGCCTCCCTGAGCTTTATCATTTCCTGACTTTTTCTCTGTTACCGTTCACTATGTAAACAGTTACGCTTCTCTTATTATATCATCCTTTTTATGGAAATCAATCATTTTAGAATATATACTTTACTGTTTTAATCCACTTTTATCATTTTGCATATCCTTTTGTTTTTACTGTAAAAATTTTATCAAACGTGGTATGATAGAACTAATCTCCGGAAACACTCCGGCACAGATTACTGACTTAAATTTGGAGGATATAATCTTGAGAAAACAAATATTAAGCTATCTTGAAAAAAACAGCAAAATGGATCCCAGAGAAATTGCCATTCTGCTTGGTACAGAACCCGATGTTGTCGAAAACGAGATCCGCAAAATGGAAGAAGAAAAGATTATCTGCGGCTACCATACCATGATTGACTGGGACAAGACCAGTTCCGAGATGGTCACTGCCCTGATTGAAGTACGCGTAACACCACAGCGCGGTCAGGGATTTGATTCCATCGCCGAGCGTATTTACAAGTATCCGGAAGTCCGTTCCGTATACCTGATCTCCGGCGGCTATGACCTTATGGTCATTCTGGAAGGCAAAACTCTCAAAGAAGTTTCCCAGTTTGTAACGGATAAGCTTTCCACCCTGGACTCTGTCTTAAGTACCGCTACTCACTTCATTCTGAAGAAATACAAAGATCATGGTACAATCTTTGATCAGAAAATCAAAGACGAAAGGATGCTGGTGACACCTTGAGAAAACTTATCGCAGACAAGGTGGCAGCCATCCAGCCATCTGGAATAAGGAAATTTTTTGACATCGTAAGCGAAATGGATGACGTTATCTCTCTCGGCGTCGGTGAACCGGATTTTGATACTCCCTGGCATATCCGCGATGAGGGAATCTACAGCCTGGAAAAGGGCCGTACCTATTACACTTCAAACGCAGGTCTTCTGGAACTCCGCCAGGAGATCAGCAAATATGTACAGAATAAATATCATGTTTCCTATGATCCAAAAACAGAGATTCTTGTAACTGTAGGCGGCAGCGAGGCGATTGACCTTTCCATGCGTGCCATGCTCGAGCCTGGTGATGAGGTTCTGATTCCTCAGCCATCTTTCGTTGCCTATGAACCTTGTGCAATTATGGCAGACGGCGTACCGAAATTCATCGATCTCAAAGCCGAGAATGAATTCCGTCTGACCGCTGATGACCTGCGTGCTGCAATCACGGAGCGCACCAAGATCCTTGTCCTGCCATTTCCAAACAATCCCACCGGCTCCATCATGTCGCGCAGGGATCTCGAAGAAATTGCTCAGGTTATAATCGAAAATGATCTTATTGTAGTATCTGACGAGATTTATGCAGAGCTTACCTACTATGATGAACCACATGTATCCATCGCAAGTCTTCCCGGAATGCAGGAGCGTACACTTCTTCTGAACGGATTTTCCAAGACCTTCGCCATGACAGGATGGCGTCTTGGTTATGCCTGCGGACCTGCTGAACTCATCAAACAGATGACTAAACTCCATCAGTTTGGTATCATGTCCGCACCGACTACAAGTCAGTATGCAGCGATTGAGGCTCTTCGAAACGGTGAGACAGCTGTTCAGGAAATGCGTGAAGCCTACAACGGACGCCGCCGCTATCTGATGCATGCTTTCAAAGAAATGGGTCTGGAATGCTTCGAGCCATTCGGTGCCTTCTATGTTTTTCCGTCAATCAAAGAATTCGGCCTGACTTCTGATGAATTCGCAGAACGACTCCTTCGTGAAGAGCATGTCGCTGTCATTCCAGGTTCTGCCTTCGGCAAATGCGGCGAAGGATTTATCCGTATCTCGTATGCTTACTCTCTGGAGAATCTTAAACTGGCAATGTCACATCTTCAGCGATTTATTGAGAAATTACGCAGCGAAAAACAATAATTCTTTTGCATAAGGATCATATAACGCAAAAGCAGCAGAGAATCAATTTTTCTCTGCTGCTTTCATGTTATAAAGGAACATTCCAAGTGATGCCAGAATGATTAGTCCGTATCCTATGAAACTGTATTTATCCGGAATCTCTCCAAAAAGGAAAAATCCAAGAAGTGTTGCAAATATGATCTGCGAATAATCAAAGATCGATATCTTGCCTGCCGGCGCATATGTATACGCTGCCGTGATCGTAAATTGTCCGCCTGCCGCAAAAGCACCTGCCATCAGAAGCGTTCCGATCTGGGTCCAGGTCATCGACACATAATGAAAAATCATATATGGCAGTACAAACAGACAGGAAAACACAGAAAAATAAAACACAATAACAGGCCCCTTAATTCCATGTGTTCCAAGTACCCGCACCATTGTATAGGCAATTCCTGCTCCAAGTCCTCCACAGACACCAATAAGTGCCGGAATCAGTGCCGCATCCTGGAATCCTGGTTTTACAACAAACAGACATCCGATAAATGCCAGGAATACACAGGCTCCCTGCACCGGTGTGATTTTTTCCTTCAAGATCAGAAACGAAAAAATGATGGCAAAAAACGGAGACAGTTTATTCAGAATGGAGGCATCCGCTACCAGCAAATGATCGATCGCATAAAAGTTACAGAGTATTCCAAGCGTACCAAACGCACATCGAAGAAAAAGTATTCCCAGATACTGCTTCTGCACCCTTGGTACAATATGATTTCTGGTCAGAATCACTGCCGCAAAAACAGCAGCCACCAGATTACGGAAAAAACTCTTCTGTATAGATGGAAGATTCCCTGCCAGACGCACACTCACATTCATACACGCAAAGAAAAACGCTGACAAAATGATCATCGTCATTCCTTTTATATAATTTTCCTGTTTCATTTCACATTACCAACTTTCTCTGATGCAATGAGGATAACTCATTGCCTGATATTTTCTGTTTATCATACCACCGATTTACTTTCAGATACAATAGTGATTCTGACTGTTTTTTTATTTTATCATTTCGCTAAATTTAATATAGAAGTTTTGAGATCTTTCCGTTATAATAATACCTGAATACACGCTTAGAGAAACGCGTCAACGTATTACAATACTAAAGTCGTTTCAGAACGGAGGATTATTATGGAAATTGTTTGTTTAGACCTTGAAGGCGTACTGGTACCTGAAATCTGGATTGCATTCGCAGAAGAAACCGGTATTCCGGAACTGAAGAGAACAACAAGAGATGAGCCGGATTACGATAAATTAATGAAATACCGTCTCAACATTTTGAAAGAGCACAATCTTGGACTGAAAGAAATTCAGGAAACAATTTCCAGGATTGATCCGCTTCCGGGTGCAAAAGAATTCCTCGACAAACTCAGAGAATTAACACAGGTAATCATCATCAGTGATACCTTCTCTCAGTTTGCAGGTCCTCTGATGAAGAAACTCGGCTATCCGACAATCTTCTGCAATTCCCTTGTTGTCGCAGATAACGGTGAAATCACCGATTTCAAGATGCGCTGCGAAAAATCCAAATACACAACCGTCAAAGCTCTGCAGTCTATCGGATATGACACCATCGCCAGCGGTGACAGCCACAACGACCTCGGCATGATCCAGGCAAGCAAGGCAGGATTCCTGTTCAAGAGCACAGATGCCATCAAATCCGAATATCCGGAAATCCCGGCATATGAGACATATGACGAACTCTACAATGCAATTAAAGAAGTGATTGAAGGATAATTTTTCTAATTCCATTTTTAACCAAAAAACTCCCTGGCATTTCAGTTCCTTTTATGAAAAATAAGGTTCTGAATCGTCAGGGAGTATTTTATTGTAGCAAAAAAGCGGGTGATGGGAATCGAACCCACGTATCCAGCTTGGAAGGCTGGTGTTCTACCATTGAACTACACCCGCATCTGTAATGCATTTACTATAATATCATATTTTCCAGAAAATGCAAGCAGATTTTTAAAATTTTTTATATTTTTGTATTTATATATATTGTTTATTCTTTTAGCTCCTGTGTATGGACCAGAGAAGCATAGATACCAGCCTCCCTCATCAGCTCCTCATGTGTTCCTTTTTCCACGATCTGACCCTGCTCGATCACCACAATCTTATCCGCATTTTTTACTGTAGAAAGTCTGTGAGCAATAATGATCGTTGTCCTTCCGACCGCAAGCTTTTCGAAGGTTTCCTGAATCTTTGCCTCTGTCACACTGTCAAGTGCTGAGGTTGCCTCATCAAGAATAAGCACCGGCGGATTTTTGAGAAAAATACGTGCAATTGAAATCCTCTGTTTCTGCCCTCCGGAAAGGAGTGCTCCTCTCTCTCCGACATTCGTATCAAACCCTTTTGGCATCTCCATGATGTCATCGTAGATTTCTGCCATCTTTGCGGCTCTGATGATCTCATCCATCGTTGCATCCAGCTTTCCATATCGGATATTTTCTGCAATACTGTCCGCAAAAAGAAATACCTCCTGCTGCACAACACCAATGTTTCTGTGCAGAGATTCCTGCGTTGCTTTCCTTACATCCATACCATCAATTGAAATACTGCCCTCTGTAACATCATAGAATCTCGGGATCAGCTGACTGAGTGTTGTCTTTCCTCCGCCTGATGAGCCGACAAAAGCAATCGTTTCACCTGGTTTAATATGAAGAGAAACATCCTGAAGCACATCCTGATCTCCTTCATAGGCAAACCCGACATGTTCAATATCAATTCTTCCCTCCACATTCTGAAGCTCATCTGCATCCGGATCATCCTTCAAAGCCGGTTCTGTACGCATCAGCTGCACAAATCTGTGAAGACTGGCCGTTCCGTTTGCAATCAGTTCCACCGTTGTCGAAAGCTTCCTTACCGGATTCACAAATGTAGAAACATACAGGCTGAATGTGATCAGATCAATGATATTCAGCTGCTCTGACATGATCAGTGCACCGCCAACTGCAATCACGATCACAGAAAGAATGCACATAAAAAATTCCATCACCGAATTAAAAAGTGCCATTGCCCTGTAAAAATCCGCCTTGGAATCACGATAACTCAGATTCGCGGAGTCGAATTTATTAAGTTCCTTTTCCTCGTTTGCAAAAGCCTTCGCTGTACGAAGTCCGGAAAGTCCGGATTCAAAATCTGTATTGATAGATGCCATCTCTTTTTTGACATTACGCGAAGCATTCTGCATAGAGAAACGACATTTCCACACAACCAGCAAAAAAATCGGAATCGTCACTGCGATCACCAGTGCCAGTTTCCACTGAATCGTAAACATAATGATCAGCGCACCAATGATCGTCACTGTCGATATAAAAATATCCTCCGGTGCGTGATGTGCAAATTCCGTAATGTCAAAAAGCTCCGATGTGAGCTGACTCATCAGCTGCCCCACACGGGCATTGTCAAAATATGCATAACTCAGTTCCTGAATGTGCTGAAACAGATCATGCCGGAAATCCGTCTCCACCCGCACACCAAACGTATGTCCCCAGTAAGTAATAATATAGGTAAAAACTGACCGCAGGATATACGCACAGAACACAACGACCATTACCGTCCAGAATGTCCTCCACGCATTATCCGGCAGCAGCTTGTACATACACCACCTGGAAATAAACGGAAATGCCAGATCTATTACTGCTATTGCCAGAGCACATACCATATCCAGCAAAAACAGCTTCCTGTGTGGTTTAAAATATGACAGGAATATCTGCATCTCACTTTTGTTTTTAAAATCTTTCTGGTTCATTTCTTATTGCTCCTGATTCTTATTTATTCTCTTATTTTAGCATAAATTCAAGTCGAACGCACGTAAAGATTTGATACGTGATTCTGGTCAGCATAAGCTATTGAAATATTTTAAATTTGGTGTTACAATTTGTCACATTATTATAAAGCATTTTATTTACAATCAAACATTTCACGGTTATCAATTAATATTTTAGGAGACGATCATTATTAAAAAAGCCGAAGAAAAAACGATTTCTGCCAGTGTCAGCGTCCATACCGATCCCGGTGCTGTAGGCATTGGTATCAGTTTCAGATAGAATATCACAGAAAGGATCAAATATACCATGTTTCAGATTTTTGTTGACTCCGCAGCCAATCTTCCGGCTGTGACCGCTAAAAAATATAATATTCATGTAATTTCTTTTGTGAATCTGATTTCCGGAAAAGAAGTTACCTGCTACAACCCTGATCTTTCACCTGAAGAAGAACGCGAAAAAGGCAAAGAATATTATGATGCCATGCGCAAAGGCTGTGAGATCAAGACAGGTCTGATAAGCACTGCGACCTTTGAAGAAAAATTCCAGAAAGCCTTCGATGCTGATCAGGATGTCCTGTATTTGTCCTTAAGCAAAAATATCAGTGGAAATTTCAATTCTGCAAGATTAGCGGCTGAGGAATTATTAAGCCAGAACACAACCGGCCGCAAAATACGACTGATAGATTCTCTCAACGCATCTCTTGCTCAGGGACTTCTTGCCATCTATGCAAGTATCATGCGTGACAAAGGCATGTCCGTCGATGAAGTCGCCGATTCTATAGAACCCCTTGTCGGCAAGATGAATGGTGTCTTTACTGTCGGAGATCTTAAATACCTTTCCCGCACCGGACGTATCAAGGGAAGTATAGCCACTATCGGAAATGTTCTCAAAATCAAGCCTATTCTCAGAGGAAACAAAGATGGCTATATTGTAACTTATAAAAATGTCCGTGGACGTAAAGCAGCCCTGAATACTCTGATCAATCTGGTTTGTGATAATATTATAAAACCTGAAGAACAGATCATCGGTATTGCACATGCCGACGCTTACGAAGATTCTCTTTATATCATGGATAAAATAAGAGAAAAAATCAACGTACGTGATTTTATCAACACATCTTACGACTTCTGCACCGGAAGTCATGTTGGTCCTGATACAATTGCCCTTTTCTTTATCGGCAAAGACAGAGAACTGGCCCAGTCATAATTCTTCACACAAAAAGGCCGGGATCCGAAAGGATCCCGGCTATATATATGGGGAAAATAAGCAATGGAAGTTAACCTTCAATTGCGATATAACCATCTTTTTCTTCAACGACTTTCGGTGCTTTCTTCGGAACAGAAAGTTTCAGAATGTCATCTTCAATTTCAATATAATTTTTGTCCTAAACCAAATTATATTTCACTATATCGATTTTAGCTGCACCTTCAGCAAAGAATGAAATTCCTTTTGCCTCTTGTTCTGTAAATATAACAGCAGACATAACCTGCTCACCGTCATTAATAAATATTTCAGCACTGAATCTATCCAAGATCACACGAAGCTTTAATTCATTGGCATCGCCATTTACCAGACACCTTCTCTGATGAACTAATGCTCGTTCGGTTCCTGAAAATTTTCTGTCAATTTTCAGGACAGACTCATCCGGGCGGAAACTTAATTCTGTATGAAACTTCTCATTTTGTGCAAAACGTAATACAAATTTCTTATACACATTTTCTTTATCTTCCGGACGTATCACAAGTTCCATATCTATAGTTCGTCCTTCGATTTTGTCTAATGTGATCGCATCATTATCTATTACTACATCGTTGTACTCAACTCTGTCTTTACGCATTGCATCGAGTTCTTTGATCGGAGTCTGATAAAGTCTTCCGTTTTTCACAGACACTTCTCTCGGCAGACTCATTTGCGCAAACCATTTTGAGTCATTACAACGATGAGCAGTCGTATCCCAGTTCTGCATCCAGGCAATCATAATTCTACGGCCATCCGGTGCAAGCAAAGTCTGCATTGCATAATAATCCATTCCATAATCGACGCTTTGTACTGTCTCTTCTTTTAAGGTATGTGTCTCCGGATCCATCTCTCCGATGATACATAAGGTCCCATTTCCATTATGGAACTCCAGTCCTTCCGGCAACATGTCCTGTGGACTTGTCAGAAGAACATGTTTTCCATCTAATTCGAAAAAGTCCGGACACTCCCACATCTTTCCATAACGTTTTTTATTTTCTGCCAGTACACTGACAAATTCCCATTCAAATCCATCTGCACTTTTATAAAGAAGAATCTGTCCACTTCCATCTGCCGGACGGCTTCCGATCACACAATAGAAGTAGCCATCTTTTTCTTTCCAGATCTTTGGATCCCGAAAATCCACTTTACTTGCACCTTCTGGCAGATCTTTGGCTGTCAGAACCGGATTCTTTTCATATTTCTTATAATTTTTTCCATCTCCAACAGCCACTGCCTGTGTCTGAATATCCCTTGCCGTTCCATCTTCAAGCGTCTCCTGATCTACAGCAGTATAAATCAGCAGCTGTCTGCCGTCGTCCAGTTCTATTGCACTTCCTGAAAAACATCCTAGCTTATCATAATCTTCATCCGGTGCCAAAGCTGCCGGAAGATATTCCCAGTGAAGCAGATCTTTACTTACCACATGTCCCCAGTGCATACTGTTCCAGTGTGTATCATATGGATTATACTGATAAAACAAATGATACTCTCCCTGATAACAGGAAAAACCATTTGGATCATTCATCCATCCAACATATGGACTCACATGAAAAGCCGGTCGATCCTCTGCTTTTATCTGCTGTCCCTGTTCAGCTTCATATTTTCTAGCCTTTTCTAACATCTCACTCATGCAAATTCTCCTGTTGTTTGTATCGTTATTTTTCTTCACTCAACGACTTCTGATACTCATCAAAGTATTTCTGTTTAATTGAAATATAATCAGAAAGTCCATACTGTTCCATTTTCTTTAGATAAGAATCCCACTCTTTTTCAATTCCGCCATTCAGGATCCAGTCTGCTTTCTTCTGTTCTGCATATTTTTTGATATCTGTATCATACTGAGATACTTTATTGGTGTCATCAATGCTCATGAATACGTTTGGATAAACATATTTACTGTTCATATCCTGTAAATAAGTTTCATGCATATTGTCCAGACGCCATTTTGCATCCTCTGGCTGTGTTACATAGACGTCATAATATTCATTCAGAACTGCAAGAGGACCATTTACAGATTGTGCTTCACGTACTTCTACCGGAGACTGATCCCCCAGATCCATGTGTTTCAGCATTTCTCCACCATCTTTATTGGTAGACAGTTCAAAAATGTTAAAGGAATCCTTCTCTCCATAAGTTCCCCAGTTATTCTGCGGTGACTGAAGTGGTGCATACATCTGATCGATCCATGCAGCAGCAAGTGCTGTGTTACGGCAGCTGGATGTAAGAACACATCTTCCACGATCATATCCACTTGTTTCACTGTTATTCTGTCTTGTAATGTTCCGCATACCATCTGGTCCTGTCAGAGCCGGCAGCATAACATAATCTTCATTATTATCAATATTGGCGATATCCCATGTAAAACAGAGACCATAGCGGTGATTCTTTCCTTTGGCAACATAAGTAGACCACTCTTGTGTAAATGCTTCCGGGTCAACCAGATCCTCTGTTACAAGTTTATGTAACCACTCAATTCCTTCTTTGTATCCTTCCTGAACGGTTGTATAAATAACTTTTCCTTCATCCGTTACAGCGAAATGATCTCCTGTATCTCCATAGCCTTCTCCAAATCCATTGAGCAGAATTGCCGGATCCTGGTCACCATTATTGATGATAAATGACATTGGAATCACAGCACCTTCAATCGAAAATTCTTTTTCAAGCTCATCTGCATGATCACGGAATTGAATCAATACCTGTTCCAGTTCATCTGTTGTTGTCGGAATCTCGAGTCCTAGATAATCCAGCCATTTTTTATTAATATACGGAATATCTCCGATTGCCTGAATGGCTTCTTTCCCAGAACCAAGCTGTTCAATCCATGGGAAGGAATAAATATGTCCATCTGGTGCGGTGCACATTGTCCTGTATTCTGGATATTTTTCAAACACTGCCTGTAAATTCGGCATATATTTATCTATCAGATTTTCCAGCGGAATGATAATCCCCTGTTTTGCATAACGCAGCAGATCATAATCACTCATTCCGGCATTGAATAATCCATCTGGCAGATTTCCAAATTGTGCAAGCGCCAGATTCTTCTTATCAGAGAACTGATCCGATACAAAACAAGTCCAGTCAATATGAACATTGGTCTGCTCTTCCATTCGCTGAAAAATTACTCGTTCATTCGGATCCTGTGTTGATGTAGCCGGTGCACTTGTAATAAAGGAAAGCTCTGCAGTTTCCTTTAATGGAAACTGCACCTCCGATACAGGTGTACCCGGATCAATTTCAGCCTCAAGCTGCTGCTTTTTTCCACATCCTGCAACTCCCACCATCATCGTCAGGGACAGTACAATTGCAAGCAATGCATTTACTTTTCTTTTCTTCATATCTGTATCGTTCCTTTCTTATTAGCCTTTTACCGATCCGACCATAATTCCTTCATCAAAGTATTTCTGGAAGAATGGGTACATTACTAACAGTGGTAAACTTGATACTACGATCGTTGCATATTTCAGCTGTTCTGCTACTTTTGCCATTTCTGCTGTACTCTGAATATCAGCGATCATTCCAGGCTGTGGTGTATTCTGTACCAGGATGGAACGGAGTACCAGCTGTAATGGCTGAAGATTTGCATCATTCAGATAAATCATTGCATCGAAATAACTGTTCCACATTCCAACAAAAGACCAGAGTGCCAGTACTGCGATGATTGGCTTACATACCGGAAGCATGATTTTAAAGAAATGCTGGATCTCATTTGCACCGTCAATCGCAGATGCTTCTCTTAATTCTGTCGGGATTGACTGATAATAAGTTCTGGCAAGAATCATATTCCATACATTAAATGCTCCTGGAATCAGGATTGCCCACACTGTATTAACCATGTGCAGCTGATTGATCAGAATAAATGTAGGAATCATTCCACCACCGAAGAACATTGTGATCAGGAAAATAACATTGAAAAAGTCTCTTCCTACAAATTCCTTCTTTGACAGTGGATACGCAGCCAGTAATGTCACAAAAACAGAAATTACTGCAAATGCAAGTGAATACAGGAAGGAATTCAAAAATCCACGCCAGATCATTTCGTTCTCTAATACTCTTCGATATGCGTCTAATGTCCAGTCCTTAGTGTTAAAACTCAATCCCTGGTTATTCAAAACAGTAGGATCCATAAAGGATGCGAGTACTACATAAATAATCGGTATCGCTATAGAAAGGACGAATAAACCAAGAATAGTAAATCCGATTCCAAGGATTACTTTGTCTGTCCTTGAATATTTTCTCTTTTTTTTCTCCATCTCTTCTCCCTCTTTTCTATAATCCTTCTCCATCATTCAGTTTCTTAACAACCCAGTTCACAAAGATCAGCAAGATAACATTTACAACTGAATTGAAAAGACCTACTGCTGTCGAATATCCATAGTCTCCATTCAGAAGTCCAATACGGTATACATAGGTAGACAGGATTTCTGATGCCGGAAGGTTCATATCTGTCTGTAAAGCATAAGCTTTTTCGAAACCAATACTCATGATATTTCCAGCCTGCAAAATAAACTGAATTACAATGATATTCTTAATTGCCGGCAATTCTACATACCAGATCTGCTGCAGAAGATTCGCTCCATCCATGATGGCTGCTTCTTCCAGCTCCTTGCTGGCATTCGCCAGTGCTGCTGTGTACATGATAGATGCCCATCCTGCGGTCTGCCAGATTCCACTTGCAATGTAAATTGTCCGGAATGCAGAAGGCATTGTCATCCAGTTTGTACTGATTCCTAATACTTTATTCAGTGGGCCTACAGGAGATAAAAGCATACGAACCATACCACAAAGCACGATGACTGAAATAAAGTTTGGCATATAGATCAAAAGCTGCACTTTCTTCTTAATCCCGGTCTTACGAATACGATTCAGAAGCAATGCAAGAATGATTGGAACCGGAAATCCCCACAGTAATCCATAGATGCTCAGTTTCAACGTATTCATCAGATAGTTCATGAAATCTGGTGAAGATAAGAATCGTCTGAAATACTCAAGCCCTACCCAGGGACTACCAAGAACTCCTTTTATTACATTGTAATCTTCAAAAGCAATCAGAAGACCTCCCATCGGGAGATACTTAAAAATAATTGTCAGTAAAAGTCCTGGCATCAGGAAAAAAAGATATAACTGCCAGTTTTTCTTCACATAAGTCATCTTTTCTCTCCACGTTCGCCTGCTTACGGACTTTGCTTGATTTTGCATTCTTTTCATGCACTTCTTCCTCCATTCCATTGATTTTATGAGAACCGGTTACGTAACCGGTTATTTTATGATTTGATATTACTATATCCATTTCTTTCTGTCAACACTTTTGTATGCTAAAATAACCGGTTACGTAATCAGTTATTTTATCGTTGCGTTTTTCCATCAAAATTGCTATACTGAAAAATATTATTAACCGTCAGCCATCATATTGAAGGAGATTCAACTTTTATGAGTAAAAAGAAACAGGTAACTTTTGCAGATATTGCGGAATACACCAATTTTTCAAAAACTACAATATCAAGATACTTCAATCATCCTGATTCTCTTACCTTGGAAAACCAGGAAAAGATTTCACAGGCTCTTGACACACTTGGATATAAAAAGAATAAGCTGGCAAAAGTTCTGGCAAATGGAAAAAGTGAATTTATTGGAATCATTGTTCCGAATCTTTACCTGCACTATTATTCTGAGATGCTGACACAATTCCTTTCCAGCTACCGTGATTATCATTATAAGTTTCTTGTTTTCGTCAGCGAAGATGGCGCAGAAGAAGAACAACAGTATATTGAAGAACTTCTGTCTTATCAGATTGAAGGACTGATTGTTTTAAGTCACACTCTTCCATCTGAGAAACTCGCTTCCTACCAGATTCCTGTCATCGCAATTGAACGCGAAGCAGAGCATATCAGCAGCGTCAATACTGACAACTATATGGGAGCACTTCAGGCTACTTCTCTGTTGATTCGAGATAAATGTGATATATTAATTCACATAAATGTCAATGTGAATAAATCCGCCCCGGCTTATGACCGAATCCGGGCCTTTCAGGCAACTTGTGAAGAATATCATGTGCCATATGATATAGATTTGAGTGTAAAAGGTGCTTCTTATCATGAGCTTTTAGATGTAATCCGAGAGATTTTCAATAAGATAGAATCAAAATACCCCGATCAAAAAAAAGGTATCTTTCTTGCGAACGATACCTATGCTAATATGTTTCTTAATTTAATTTTCCAAAAATACGGGACATTTCCTTCCACTTACGAGATTGTTGGATTTGACAATTCTCCGATTGCCAGCGAGGCAATCCTTCCGATCACAACCATCGGACAGCAGATCGATGTGATTGCAAAAACTGCCATGGATCTTCTGGTCCAGCAGATGGAGGAACAGAAAAAGCGTGTTCCCAAACCATTGGGTGAACCCATCCATAAACAGATTACACCTATATTAATTCGCCGCAATACAACAGAATAATTTATTTCTCATGTAAAAAAGGCCGGGATCCTTTCGGATCCCGGCTATATATGGGGGAGAATAAGCAATGGAAGTTAACCTTCGATTGCGATGTAACCATCTTTTTCTTCAACGGCTTTCGGTGCTTTCTTCGGAACAGAAAGTTTCAGAATACCGTCTTCATATTTCGCATGGATATCTTCTTCACTGACTGCATCACCAACATAGAAACTTCTACTTAAAGTACCAGCATAACGTTCACGTCTGATGTAGTTGCCCTTCTTATCCTGTTCATCTTTATCAAGACCTTTGGCTGCTGACAGTGTCAGATAACCATCCTTCAGCTGAACCTTGATCTCGTCTTTCTTAAATCCCGGAAGATCCACATCCAGTTCATAACTGCCATCAGTTTCACGGATATCCGTTTTCATCATGTTCTGCGCATGTTTACCATAAAGCGGATTCTTCTTGCCCCAGAACTCATCTTTAAACGGGAAGTCCATCCAGTCATCATCAAATAAGTTTTCTCCAAAAATACTAGGCATCAACATAAGTCATCTCTCCTTTTCATGACAAACAAATCTATTTTTAAGTCTTTCGACTGTTACTTACTAATCTATTTTAAGGATACCGCCCGAAGCCTCCGGGCAGTATCACGAGTCTTTAACGATCATACATTACCTGACGGAAATAAATCAACTTCTCAATCATTCAATGGTGATATATTTCGGATCGTTGGAAACCGGTTTTGCTTCTTTCTTCGGAACAAACAGTTTCAGGATACCGTGTTTGTACTCGCCCTTGATGTCTTCCTGTGTAACATCTTCACCTACATAGAAGCTTCTCTCGCAAGCTCCTGCGTAACGTTCACGTCTGATGTAACGTCCTGTCTTCTTGTCATCCTCTTCTTCATCAAGGCCTTTAGCTGCACTGACTGTCAGATAACCATCTTTCAGTGCTACCTTAACTTCATCTTTCTTGAATCCAGGAACATCAATCACAAGTTCATAACCTTCCTTGGTTTCTTTAATATCGGTCTTCAGAAGATTCTGTGCTCTGTGTCCGTACAGCTTCTTCTCTGCTTTCTTCTCATCTTTATCATCGTAATAGAACGGTGTAAAGAAATCATCAAATAAGTTTTCTCCAAAAATACTAGGCATTAACATAAGTCATCTCTCCCTTTTCTTTTATGATCTATCTTGAAATAAGTTTTAAGTTCTGAACTCGGTTGGTATGAAGGATATTCAGAAGATTTTCTTTCAATCTTTTTATCTCATATCCCTCTTCCTTTGTTCTAGTTGTAATATAACACTTATTGTTAGCACTGTCAAGAGGTGAGTGCTAATTATTTTGTGAAGATTTTGTGAAGCCTTGATTTTACGGGCTTCACAGGGATTTTTCACTTACTTTCGCACTCAATTTTCTTGGTTTGACCACATTTTTACGACAAATTCTTGGAAAAATATATTCGTCTGATTTTCTTACCACATTTTACGACAACGACTTCTGGTTTATACCACAGCAGGTACGGTTTCTGGCAGATTCATTTTAGACATCTCGTTCTCCACATGAGACTTTTCTGCAATATGATTGTAGACATTCATTGTGATCTGTGCATCCGAATGGCCCATGACATACTGCATAACTTTAGGATTGACATTGTTCTCACCCAATCTGGTACATCCCGTATGACGAAGGGTATGCGATGAAATGGGAGGCATCAGCTCCGGCTCTCGTTTCTCTTCTTCTGCCAGTTTGCTTTCTTTCTTATTATAGGCATTGACAATATTTTTCAGAAAGCTGTTCACTCCCGCTGGCATAATCGGACGTCCATGCTTTGTATTGAAGATGAATCCACTGCGTCCACCAATCTCTACATTACTCTGCAAACCAAGCATCAGGTTCAGCTCTCTCTGTTTACGGAACGCATCATATACCATCTGTGTCATAGGAATGTCTCTGATTCCTGCATCCGTTTTGGTTTCTGAATCATGGAAACAATATCCTTCATCACCTTCATAATATACAAGCTGTCCACCTACATGGATCTCCCGATTCTTCATATCCACATCCGACCAGGTTAAGCCGATGGTTTCACTCACTCTCAGGCAAGCCCCAAACATAACCTGCATCATTGGAAGATGAGGCTTATACACATTACTCTGTTCAACAAACTTCAGAAGTTTTTCCTGCTGTTCCAGTGTCAGTGCTTCTTTCTCCTTTGCTGGAGCCCCATAATCTCCAAGTGTTCCTGTTACCGGATTCTTGCGGATAATCCCATCATCCACTGCCAGTTCAAAACTGGGATTCAATAAGCCATAAAGACCTTTGATCGTACTGTGTGCCAGTCCTTCATCTGACAATGCGGAAAAGAACATCCTTACGTGAGATGTCTTAAAATCTACAACACGAATGTTTCCCAAAGTATTTCGTATCCGGTAGTCCCACATACGGATATAATTCTTTTTCGTTCTTTCCTTGATATTCTTTGTTGCCATGTATCGCTCAAACAACGTATTTACAGTCAGCTTCTTGACTGATGCGTCTGTAATAAGCAGATCCTCCATATCCTTATTGATCTTCTTTTCCATTTCTCGCAGACTCGCCAGATCAGCTGCATAAACCGAATTACGCTTTCCGGTAATTTCATCCTTGTAACGATACTCATAACGTCCATCCGGCCGCTGGTATTCACCTGTTTTTAAATTTCTGCCTTTATTATCTTTTCTTGCCATATCAATCATTCCTTTCACTTCATTTTTCGTTATTCGGAATGATTTTTGTCCTGTCGGTATCAGCCATTTACTGCCTGATATCTGCTCACAGATTAACATAATATTTTATGATTTCCAAGGGTAAATCCCTGCAAAATGCTAATTTTTATTTGCCTGTTTCGCAGGAATATTTTACCCTTTTCCCTTTTCATTCCGAAGGAAAGTTGTTGTATTTTATCCTTTTATCTTTCATTACACTGCCATTGCATCAAGATATTTTTTTATCTTATCCACGTTATAGAGAACACGTCTTCCAACAATCACTCTTGCTTCTGCATAGTCTGCAATTTTCTTTGCAGTTACTTCTCCGCAGGATAACATTGCCATTAATCCTTCAATATCTACCGTCAGACGGTTCTCAGCCTTATACTCTGTTGTTTTTCTCATGATGCACATACCTCCTTTCCTCCGTATTCTTCTGCATCACCTCCCAGACAGCGGTTATGCCCGTTGTCAGTACATCTACTTTTTATTTGGACTTCTTACGATGATTTTCCATTCCGTTCGGCGTGTTGGCTTCCATTTGTATATAGCGGTGTCAACGTTACATTTGACCTCTATCAGAAATCTTTCTGAATACTGGCAGCTTCTTCTCAAGCATACCAGCCGTTGCCGGAGTATCTTCGGTTTCCACATACTACTCTCTGATACAGCGGTGGAATCCTGTGTTACCTTTAAGCCCCGAAAGGCACCCATACAGCTCATTCAATTTTCAAGGTTCAACAATCAAAAGTTTTGTAGGTATACATTTTTGTACCTATTTCGATTTAATGCCATTATATCCCCCGTTACTGCTAATGTCAATACCACTTCATGTGTTTTAGGTTCTTTTTTGTACTCTTTTTTATTGATTTTCTGCCAGCTTGTGTTATAATATGGACAAATAGTTATTCATTTCTTGATTTTACTGTCTTTAATGGATGTTTATCAGGACTAATGCAGAGGTGACTTTATGAATTTTAATCTGAAACTAAAAAAAATTCGGACATTCCGGAAAATGACACAAAAAGAACTGTCAGAGAAGATTGGACTGACCGATCAACATAGAATTGTACAATATGAAAAAGGCGTTCGTGTTCCAAAAAAAGATCTGGTCGATAAAATGGCTAAGGCTCTGGATGTCAATCCTTATACCCTCTATGATACCGCTGGACGTGACGCTTCCGAAATGATGGAACTGCTTTTCTGGCTGGATGAATTTAATCCATCTGCATTGCATCTGTTTCTCCCTAAGAAATTTCCCGGTGAAAAATGTAATGAAGTAGCAGACACTTCCGTTTACTATCATGACAATGATGGCTGGCCGGCTCATGCACCTGTCTGTATGTGGTTTGACTATGGGGTTTTGAATGATTTTCTGAAAGAATGGGTAATTCGAATGGATGAACTAAAATCCGGTGAGATTACCAGAGATGAATATTTTGAATGGAAAATCAACTGGCCACAGACTTGTGACGGGTGTGGGAAATATGAGCCTAAGAAACAATGGCGGTCTGTAAAATCAGAACTCAGTGAAACTTAGCAAAACTTAAATTCACTGCTTTTTTTCTCTTTAGTAAAAGAAAAAGCACTGTAAAACCAATAATCAAACGGTTTTCAGTGCTTTTTTTCATGTTTTAACTATCGAATTTCCCTCAGACACCTACATAAGCGAAACTTAGCGAAACTTAGCGAAACTTAGATTATGCCCAATACACAGTATTATTACTTATAACAACTAAATTACTTCTTGTCGTGTAATCTATTATTTATTCCAATACATCAGGTGTCCACTTTGTTCCAATATCGTTAGTTGGAAGTCGTTTTGTCTTGTATACAAAAGCCACACTATACCGTGCTCTCGTCACTGCAACATAAAACTTAGAAAGACTTTCATCCTTCATGTCTTTGGACTTTCCTGACAACCAATCCAGCATTGGTTTCGTCGGGTAAATCAAGACTCTATTAAAAGTAAGTCCCTTGGACAATCCAAAATTCATCGTTTTTGGGATGGGATTTACCTTGGTTCTTTTATCATACCGCAACTGAACAGGATTATATATATCTACATATTTATCAATATCATTCTCGTGAACCCAAAATATTCCATCATGTCCCGTTTTTTCATTCATGGCAGAATCGCATGGCTTCATATCAGGATACATCTGATTTGCAAGATCACATATAATCTGATTATTTCTATGAGATGTCGATAATGTTGTGGTATCAATATTCATTCCGGCAATATTATCCTGCACAAAAATTACTATTTTCCCACCTGCATATTTTTTATATTTTGCTTCGTAATGAGTTCGATACGTCGTCTGACGAGGATCTCCTACTAAAGTCATGTTGCAACCAACCTCATGCAACTTTTTTATAACTTCTAAATCATATCCGACAAAATCTTGTATTTCATCTACAAAAACATAAGAAAAAATTTTTCGTATTCTGCGAAATACACATCCATTCGATAATTCGTCCAAAACACAGGGCAATTTTGAAATCATATTTGAATATACATTACCGGAAGCCGTGACATATTTTTTCTCATTTGTATCCTTTAGTCTCAACAAATTTTTATCTGCCTTATTCACTAATAACACACCGGATACCCTATTATTTATAAGATAGCTTTGGTAAGGTCGTATACCATGCTTGATTAACAGCGAAAACCACGGCATAATAGTTACATTGGATGGAATACAACCATTTATTTCGTAAAATTTGTCTCTAATGCTTTGTTCATTAGCATCGGTATAAGTTGTTATCAAAACATTTTCAGAAATCTCTAATGCCTTCTTTACAAGAAATGTTGTTTTTCCTGCCCCTGCCGCCGCAATAATTAGACTACTCATTTTTTATCGCCCTCATTATATACTCAGGATATTTAATTTTCGTAGCCGATTCAAAAATTGCTATGGCACAATCCGTCTTATGAGCGTGCATATATTTGTGCATCTCATCATCCGTATCGTAGTTAGTTCCAAAAATATTGTTCATTGCTTCTCGTCCATTTTCTTTTAATATTTTCGGTTCTAAGGTATTATAATTAAAATCCTTACCTGACAGTTTCAAATCACCTGTATCCACTACCTCATCAACACATATATGAATACATTGTATTTCTTCATATTCTTTGTACTTTTTCTTAACAGCTTCAATATTTCCATCATTATCCGTAACAACAGCTGTTTCTTTGTTTAGTGTCTGTGCAATTTCAAGATACCGCTTAAATGTCACCCCACCTACGGTCATTACATCTATTCCATCTTGGATAGGAAGCCGCCCCTCATGAGTATCCATATATGCCCGCTGAACAACCAGCTCATCTGAATCGCCCTCTACTAAGATTGATTTTTTACAAAGAATCAATCGCAGTGTATCATAACCTGCCACTTTTTTGAAAAATTCAAAAGTTTCCTTTTTGAGCGATTGCATCGAGCAACAATTATCGCCTGAAAGCAAAATTAAATTTTCCAGTCCGAGTTTATTAGCGACAAAGCTACTATGCGTTGATGCTATAATTTGTCTACCAGATGCAGCCTTTTCAATAACTCCCATTAGTTCGCTTAATCGAGAAAAAGACAAATGACTTTCAGGTTCTTCAATCAAAATAATACTTGCTTTTTCTGCCTGTTTATGACTTAAAGCTAATTGTGTTTTTATGATACATTGTGCACCTTTTCCAGCATGAGCAAACGGGATTCCATCCACCTGCGTAACCAAACTTGACTCCCAAGAATTTTGAACTCCCTGATCGGCACTCAATGATAATTTCCCATTCATAACAGTAGACGCTGCACTAATTTTCTCATTGATTGACTGAATTGCTTCATTTTGTGCAAACTCATCTATCATATTTCTATGGGCTTGTGTTATTGCTGTTATGTCCTCTGGTTCAAGGAAATCCTTTACTACTCTGGAAATATATACATCAGACCCATTTTGGTATCTGTAATTTGACGAATCAATCATTACAGACTTTATTGGTATGAATCTGGGCATTTTTTCATCTCGGCTAAAAGAAAACCATTTAGCTTCATAAAATTCAATAGGCAAACTTGTAATTTTTTCTGTTTTCAGCAAACTTTCATATTCTGAATTAAATTTATCAGAAAAACTAATTGTGAATCTGATTCCCTCTATACCATCACTTTTTTCGGAATTACCATTTCCTTCATATTCAGGCAATGTTCCACTTTTGAAATATAACTCAATCATTATTTCTGGAGGTGCAATCGGTTGTCCATTTTCCACTGATGCCAGGTATTCCTCAACTGCTTCTCTATTAAATAAATATGTTGATAGCTGATTTCTAATATTTCGACCAGCATACATACCCGTTAAAGCCACATGAATGGCTTCAAGAATAGTAGATTTTCCAGATTCATTATCACCAACCAGAAGATTGATATTTTCATTAAATTTTACTTCAAACGGATTTTTAAACTTCTTAAAATTTTGAATGATTACCTTCTCAATAGCCATTCGTAGCCTCCTATCTTCGATTTTACTCTACCCCCAACGCCTTAAACACCGCATCTTCCGCACTCTGATACGGAATCAGCTGAAATGCACTCA
>OBYZ01000243.1_pt1 | contig 65411 bp, 63 predicted proteins | sample 1501501 | NCBI WGS metagenome assembly OBYZ01 (sample SAMEA2580213, study PRJEB22360) | human gut metagenome | biome: human gut; feature: human-associated habitat; material: faeces | place: Denmark | collected 2008/2010
GATGGCCGTGAAAAGGGGGGGGGGGCGCCCTCGGCAGCCGCCCTCCTGGCGTATTCAGGGATAGATCAATTCTCAGAGGAGATATCCTGACCGAAGTACTTCTCGCTCAGCTCCTTCAGGGTGCCGTCGGCGCGCAGTTCGTCGATGGCGTTGTTGACGGCTTCCAGCAGGGTGGCGCTGTTGTCGCCCTTGCGCAGGGGGATGGCAACGTGAGAGGCATCCTCGGTCTGGGCCACGATCTTAAAGTCGGCATCCGGATGGACGTTCAGGTAATCGTAGAAGGAGACATCCGCATTCAGGGTGGCATCAATGCGTCCGGCAGCCAGCAGCTGGATGGTTTCCTCCAGGGTGTCGATGCCCTGCACGGTGGCACCGTAGCTCTCGGCCAGCTCCATGTAGGTGGAAGCCAGGCTGTTGGCAGTGGTCTTGCCCTTCAGGTCCTCAAAGGTCTTGATCTCGTCGTTGTCCTTGCGGACGGCCAGAGCGGTGTGGATGTAACCGTAGGGGGTGGTGAAATCATAAGTCAGGGCGCGCTCGTCGGTGACCTCCACGCCGTTGCAGACCATGTCAAAGCGTCCAGCGTCCAGACCGGCGAACAGGCTGTCCCAATCGCTCTCCACATACTCCGGCTCCACGCCCAGCTTTTCGGCGATGGCGCGGGAGACCTCCACGTCATAGCCCACCAGAGTGTCGCTCTCGTCATGGTAGCTCCAGGGCTGCCATGCGCCCTCCAGTGCCACGATCAGCTTGCCACTGGCCTGAACGGCAGCCAACTGGTCAGCAGAGGAACCGGCAGCAGAGGATGCACCGGAGCTTGCGGCGGTGGAGGTGCTGCTGTTGGAGCAGCCGGACAGGGTCAGAACGCCGGCGGCGGCCATGACACTCATCATCGAAATAAAAGTTCTGCGCTTCATAGTTAAGATCCTTTCATAGAAAAAGCTGTATCAAAAGGACGGCGGGGAGTTTCCTAAGCAAATGTTCCGCTGGGGTGGGACCCTGTTGCCGAAGGCAATAGGGCGGGCGATGGAATGGCCCGAAGCATTTGCGTGGAAAGCTCCCCGTCGGCTATCCCTTATGCTGTGTGCTCGATCTTCCGCAGGAACTCCCGGGTTCGCTCCTCGCGGGGGTGGGCAAAGAATTCGTGGGAAGGGGCCTGCTCCACCACCACGCCGTTCTCCATGAATACCGTCTTGGAGGAGACGTTGCGGGCAAAGCCCATCTCGTGGGTGACCACCAGCATGGTCATGCCCTCCTCGGCCAGCTTCCGCATGACCGAGAGCACCTCGCCGGTCAGCTCCGGGTCAAGGGCACTGGTGGGTTCGTCAAAGTAAATGATCTCCGGGTCGGTGGCAAGGGCGCGGGCAATGGCAACGCGCTGCTGCTGTCCGCCGGAAAGCTGGCGGGGATAGTAGTCGGCCCGGTCGGCCAGACCGACCTTTTCCAGCATCCGTCTGCCGATCTCGTCTGCCTGCTCCTTGGGCATCCTGCGGGCAACGATCAGGCCCTCGGTCACATTCTGCAGGGCGGTCTTGTTCCGGAACAGGTTGTAGTTCTGGAACACAAAGGCCGTTTTTTTGCGCAGGCGGGCAATGTCGGCCCGGGAGATCCTGCCAAGATCGAAGGATTCGCCGTCGAACACCAGAGTGCCGCTGTCAGCGGTCTCCAGAAAGTTCAGGCAACGCAGCAGGGTGGTCTTGCCGGAGCCGGAAGGGCCCAGAATGGCAACAACGTCTCCCTTTTCCACACTCAGGTTCACGCCGTTCAGGACGTGCAGTGCGCTGCGCACCCGGCGGGCAGTGCCGCGCGGGAAAGGCCCGATGTGGAAGCGGGGCTTGTCATCATAGGTGTAAAATGTTTTGTGGATGTCTTTGATCTCTAACATGGCCATACCGTTCACCCCTTTCTCACTGGAAACCGTGTGCGTTCAGCTGCCGCTCCACCAGCGCCTGCAGCTTGGTGATGATGGTGCAGAACAGCAGGTAGACCACAGCCACCTCGCAGTAGATGGGCAGGAAAATGTAGGTGCGGGCTGCCACACGCTGGCCTGCCATGAACAACTCTGCCACCGTGATGTTGGAGGCCAGAGAGGTGTCCTTGATCATGCTGATGAGGGAGTTGGACAAGGAGGGCACAGCGGTGCGCAGGGCCTGCGGCAGAACGATGCGGCGCATGATCTGCCACCAGGTCATGCCCACGCAAGAACCGGCCTCCAGCTGGCCCTGGGGCACGCTTTCCAGCGCGCCGCGCATGGTCTCGGCGCAGTAGGCACCCTCGTTGAAGGCAAAGGCGATGACGGCTGCCGGAAAAGCATCCAGCATGATGCCCAGGCTGGGCAGGCCGTAGAAGATGATGAACAGCTGCACCAGCAGCGGCGTGCCCCGGATGACCCAGATGTAGAACCGGGCAATCTGGCGCAGCACCGGAACATTGGCGTACTGCACCAGCGCGACAGCCACTGCAATGACCATGGCAAGGCTGAAGGAGATCAGGGTCAGGGGAATGGTCATGGTCAGGCCTGCCGTCAGGATGCGGGGCAGGGCCTCCCACAGCACGCTGACCGTGCGGTTGGTAAGAAGTGCTTCAAACATATTTTTCTTCCTTATTGATAAAAAACGGTGGAATATCTTTAGGATACACCTTAAACTATGGTTCAGGTCAAGAGCATATCCTACAATTCCTACCAAAATACTATAGCATGAAATGGAGATAAGTGCAATCCATTGGCGAAAATCTTTCACTCTGGCCAAAAACAAAAGAAAACACAGGTTAACTTTGTGCAGACTGGCAAGGAGTTGACGCGGTACGATGTTTCGTGTAAAATGGAATCAGACAGGCCCCGTGCAGGAAGCGCGGGGAACAGGCCGGGCACACAAGCAGCCCGGCGCATACGGAGGACAAAACACAATGAAGCATAAAATTGGTATTCTGGGTGCAGGCACCTGGGGCATGGCTCTGGCGCGGATGCTGACGGTGAGCGGCAATGACGTGACCGTGTGGTCGGCGCTGGAACAGGAGATCGACAACCTTTCCACCACCCGGGTCCACCCCAATCTGCCCGGCATGACCATTCCGGCAGAGATGAAGTTCACCAAGAGCGTGGAAGAGGTGTGCACGGACAAGGAGATCCTGCTGTTCGCGGTGCCGTCGGTGTTCGTGCGCTCCACCGCCGCCAAGGCCCGGCCCTTTGTGCCGGACGGTCAGATCATTGTGGACGTTGCCAAGGGCATTGAAAAGGATACCCTGTTCACCATGACGGAGATCCTGGCCGATGAGCTGGGCAAAGAGGGCGGCCCCAAGGGGGTGCGTCTGGTGGCCCTGAGCGGTCCCACCCACGCTGAGGAGGTGGCGATCGACCTGCCCACCACCATCGTTTCGGCCAGCAAGGATATGGAAGCGGCCAGATTCGTGCAGACGGTGTTCACCAACAACGTCATGCGTGTGTACACCAATGAGGACATCAAGGGCGTGGAACTCAGCGGTGCCATGAAGAATGTCATTGCGCTGGGCGTGGGCATCTCCACCGGCCTGGGCTATGGCGACAACGCCCGTGCCGCCCTCATCACCCGCGGCATTGCCGAGCTTGCCCGGCTGGGCGTGGCCATGGGCTGCAATGTCCATACCTTTGCCGGTCTGGCCGGCATCGGTGACCTGATCGTGACCGCCACCAGTATGCACAGCCGCAACAACCGGGCCGGCATCCTCATCGGCAAGGGTGAGACCCCGGAGCAGGCCGTGAAGGAGGTGGGTATGGTGGTCGAGGGCATGAACGCCCTGCCCGCCGCGCTGGAGCTTGCCGCCAAGTATCAGGTGGAAATGCCCATCGTCCAGACCGTGAACGCTGTTGTGAACAAGGGCATGAGCGCCGCCGAGGCGGTGCGCTCCCTGATGGACCGGGACCCCAAGAACGAACTGCCCCAGAGTTACGAAAAGTAATATTTTTTCATCGAGAGGGACGACCCTCTCCGTCATTGCCTCGCAATGCCACCTCTCCCGAGGGGAGAGGTTTGGTGCTGTACTTTACGGCATCAAAAAAGCTCCCCCTTTTGGGGGAGCTGGCAAAGCCGCAGGCTTTGACTGAGAGGGTTGTTCCTCTTTCATTTTACTGCTGGGCTTCGATTGCCTTGACGATCTTGTCGGCGATGTACTTGTGGCCGGAGACGGTGGGGTGGCCATCCAGCTCAGTCTGAGCAAAGGGGATGGAAACGTAGGTGGCACCGTAAACATCGGCCAGCTGCTTTTCGTAGTTGTTCAGCTTGCTGAAGTAGTTGCTCCAGCTGGGCAGCAGGGGCACAGGGTTGGTGGCACCGATGATCAGGATCTGAGCATCAGGGTTCAGTTCCTTGACAGTCGCCACGATCTGGCGCAGGTTGCTGCTGCTTTCAGGATAAGCGTTCTCGCAGATCTTGTTCATGCCAGAGAAGAACAGGTTCCAGACGGCATCCTTCTCGCTGCGGGTCAGGCTGAGCTTTTTCAGGCTCTCGTTCAGTGCGTCCTCGGTTTCCTTGCTGCTGCCGCGCAGGTTGCCGCTGAGCACGATGGAAGCCAGGTCCTCACTTTTCCAGTTGGTGGCCTCACCAAAAGAGACCACGGTGGGCACAAAAGCATCATTGGAGCCCAGCTGGATGGAGATAACATCGGCACTTTTGATGTAATCTACAAACTCGGGGTAATTGTACTGGCAGCCGGAGAGGGTGTTCATCTCGGCCATGGTGCCGGTCTTGACCAGCTCCAGCATATCCTTGCTCATCACGCCGGGCAGGCCAAGGTTGATGGCGTGATCCCGGTCGAGGTTCAGGCTTTTGCCCACCTGACCCACATAGCAGGCCTCGGGGTAACCCTTGAAGTTGAAGGAAACGTCCACGCCCATCAAGTTATGTGCATATTGAACGGTAGTCAGGCCGATGCCGGCGCAGATGCTGTCGCCCAGGGCAACATAGGTGATGGAGTTGGGCTCCTTCTCTTCTTCGGTGCTGCTGGAGGTGAAGAAACAGTTCTCCTCCTCTGCAGCGGTCTGTTCAGTGGTCAGAGCGGGGTCTGCGCTCTCTTCCGGGGCGGCTGCAAAGGCCGGAACGCTCAGGACAGAGAACAGCATGGCGGCCGAAAGGGCCAGGCCAATCAGTTTCTTTTTCATGGTATCGTCATGAATCCTTTCCAATGTGTATTATTCTGCTTAATAATCGCGGGGAGTGATCTCTTCTTCCAGCTTGCGATAATCAAATTTAGCGGCCAGTGTCAGGGGCATTTCGGGGATGATCTTGTACCCCACGGGCTGGACATATTCGGGCAGCTCCTCAATGCAGAGCTGGCGCAGCTCCTTGATGATCTGCTTGCGCTTGGCGGCGGGAACCGCAGGGTCAAGCACCAGATAGACAAAAGGCAGGCGGCCCTGCACATGATCCTTGTCGGCGCAGCCCACCACAGAGCACTGATGCACGGCGGGATGCTGGCTGACCACATTTTCGATCATGGAGGGGAACACCTTAAAGCCATCGTGACGGATGATGAGCCGCTTGATCCGGCTGTCCAGATAGACAAAGCCGTCCTCGTCCAGATAGCCGATGTCACCGGTGTGCACCCAGACCCGGCCATCTGCATGGGTGCGCAGGATGGCGGCGGTCTCGGCAGGCTTGTTGTAGTAGCCTTTCATAACGCCGGGGCCGGAAATGCACAGCTCGCCCCGCTGGCCGATGGGCAGCTCTGTGTCGGTGCCCGGCTCAAAGGCGGACACCAGCGTGCTGACCAGTGGCAGGCCCACGCTGCCGGGCTTGTTGTTCCGACCAGCAGCAGCGGTGGCAGCAGAGGATGCCTCGGTCATGCCGTAGCCCTTGGCGATGGGGAATTCCACGTTGTGAGCGGCCAGGAAGTCGTTGACCGTCTGTTCGGCACCCCGGGCAATGGCATCGCCGCCCGCGGCATAGTTGCGGATGAAGGAGAGATCCTTGTTCTGCAGCTTGGGGTCAACAGCCAGCTGCTGGTAGTGGGAGGGCACGCCGAACATGTGTTCGGGCTTGTATTTCCAGATCAGGCTGCCCAGCTTATTGGAGTCGAGATTGGGGATGATGACCACCTTGATGCCCAGCGTCAGCGGCAGATGTACACCGCAGGCAAAGCCGTAGGCAATGAAGGGGGGCATGATGTTCAGCAGGGACTGACCCTTGGAAAACAGCGTGTCGCAGGCGGAGAACTGCATGGCAATGCCGTTGAAGTTGTTATCGGTCAGCATCACGCCCTTGGGGGAGCCAGTGGTGCCGCCGGTGTGCACCACCACGCAGGCGTGCTCCGGGTCATAGGGCTCCGCGGCAATGCTCTCGTCCTTACCGGCAGCAAGGAACTGCTTCCAGTGGATGACGTTGGAATGGTACTTGTTCTTGTCGAGATTCTTGACCTTGTAGCCCAGCGCCAGAGGCAGCGGCAGGGAGTCGGCCGGGGAGAGCACCACCACATGCTCCACATGGGTGCGCTTGGCAGCCTGATGGCAGCGCTCATACACCACATTCAGGCAGATCAGCAGGTGGGAATCCACCTCTTCAATGTACTCACGGATGCCCTCCACACTGTAACGGGGATCCACCAGGTTCAGAGTCGCGCCGATCATGTCGGCGGCATAGAACGCAAAGATGATCTCCGGGGTCATCACGCTGACCACAGTGGCGATATCGCCTTTTTTCAGGCCCGCGGCCCGCAGGGCTGCTGCCGTCTTTTTGACGTTGACGATAAAATCAGCGTAGGTGAACTTGCGGCCATAGTATTCCAGTGCGGTCTCGCCCAGCCGGTTCTTGTTCTGCCGGCAGACGAGCTCAAACGCCGTGCAGGCGGGCATGGTCTGGTCAATGTACTTCTGATCGTAGAATTTCAGCCAGGGACGTGCCTGGGAAGCATAAATCGGGGTGTTGGATGTTGTCATAAATTGTCCTTTGTCCTTTGAGCAGTCACTGCACCCGCAGCCGGGGCAGCCAGATTCAACAGGGTCTTAAATTTCGTCCGTTTGTCAAAAACAATACAATACGTACAAGAGCTATTGTAGTAGAGCAGGGTGGAAATGTCAAGAAACAAAGGGCGAACTTTGCCAAAAAACGCAAGAGAAAGTTTACATTTCAGCCAGCCAGTCTTTGGCCTCCTGCTCGCTGCAGAGCACCCAGTGGCTGGGGCGCAGCTCCCGCCACTGGGGGGCCTCCTGCGTGTAATCGTGCATGGCGGGGTCGTAGACCAGCAGCTTTTTCTTCCGCTCCAGCCTGGGGTTGGGCATGGGGATGGCGGAGAGCAGGCTGCGGGTGTAGGGGTGGATGGCATGGGTCACCAGCTCTTCCGCATCGGCCAGCTCCACGATATCGCCCTTGTGGATGACGGCGATGCGGTCCGAAATGTACCGCATGACCGAGAGGTCGTGGGCGATGAACAGGTAGGTGATGCCGCGCTCCTTCTGCAGATGGCGCAGCAGGTTGAGCACCTGGGCGCGGATGGACATATCCAGAGCCGAGATGGGCTCGTCGGCAATGATGAACTCAGGCTCTACGATCAGGGCGCGGGCAATGCCGATGCGCTGGCGCTGGCCGCCGGAGAACTCATGCGGGAAACGGGAGGCGAATTCAGGCAGCAGGCCCACATCCAGCAGTGCCTGCCGGACCTTCTCCTCCCGCTGGGCGGCGGTCAGGTCGGGCCGGACATTCTGCAGGCCCTCGCCCACGATGTAGCTGACCTTGGCACGCTCGTTCAGGGAGGACTGCGGGTCCTGGAAGATCATCTGGATCTCCTTGATGACCTGCTGGTCCAGCTGGCGGGAGATCTTGCCGTTGATCTTCTGACCCTTGTACAGGACCTCGCCGCCCGAGGTGGGCAGGATGCGCATGATGGCGCGGCCGATGGTGGTCTTGCCGGAGCCGGATTCGCCCACCAGACCAAAGGTCTCGCCCTTGTAAATTTTAAAGTTGGCACGGTTCACGGCCTTGAAGGCCTTGCGGCCGGAGCCGTAGGTCACCTCGAGGTCCTTGACCTCAAGCAGGACCTGCCGGGGCGAGGCCCCTCCGTCTTGCTGATGCAAGACCGTTCTTTCGCTCGAACACTCCACTGGGGTATTCGCTGCTTCGCAAACGCGAATGTCACGATTTTCAGGCATCCTGCATCCCCTCCTCTTTCAACAGTTTGACGGCGGCAGGCGGCTCCACCTTGGGGGCCCGGGGGTCCAGCAGCCAGGTCTTGGCCTTGTGGGTGGGGCTGACCGTAAAGTAGGGCGGGCGCTTGACAAAGTCGATTTTCAGCGCCTGGGGGTTGCGGGGCGCAAAGGCATCGCCGTGGATCTCGGTGAACAGGTTCGGGGGCGTACCCTGAATGTTGAACAGATCCTCGCCCTTGATGCCCATCTGGGGCATACTGGACAGCAGTGCCCAGGTGTAGGGGTGGCGGGGGTCGTAGTAGATCTCATCGGAGGTGCCGATCTCCACGATGTCACCTGCGTACATGACGGCCACCCGGTCGGCGATGTTGGCCACCACGCCCAGATCGTGGGTGATGAGGACGATGGTCAGGTTGTACTTGACCTGCATCTCCTTGAGCAGCTGCAGGATCTGGGCCTGAATGGTCACATCCAGTGCGGTGGTGGGCTCGTCGCAGATCAGGATCTGCGGGTTGCAGGCCACCGCAATGGCAATGACGACGCGCTGGCGCATACCGCCCGAAAACTCGTGGGGATACTGCGCAAAGCGCACCTCGGGGTCGGCAATGCCCACGTCCCGCAGGTATTCAAGGGTCTTTTCCCGGGCGGCCTTGCCCTTGAGATGCTGGTGCAGCTCCACGGCTTCCATGATCTGGTCGCCGATGGTCTTCAGGGGGTTCAGGCTGGTCATGGGGTCCTGCATGATCATGGCAATCTCATGGCCCCGGACCTTCAGCCAGTCCTTCTCCTTTTTCAGGTCGGAAAGGCGGATGGGCTTGCCGTCATCGGCACCGTAATAATCAATGGTGCCCGAGGTGATGGAGCCGTTGGCATCCAGCAGGCCCATGAAGCTCTTGGTGAACACGCTCTTGCCGGAGCCGGATTCGCCCACGATGGCAAGGACTTCGCCGTGGTAGATGTCCAGGTCGATGCCGCGGATGGCATGCAGCACCTTGCCGCGCAGGTTGAATTTGATGTTGAGGTCCTTTACAGAAAGGATGAGCTGATTTTTTTCCATCTTCTGTCCCTCCTTACTGCAGGTGGTTCTTCGGGTCAGCAGCGTCCGAGAAGGCGTTGCCGATGAGGTAGAACGCAATGGTGACAAAGCTCAGGATGATGGTGGGGTAGAGCAGCTGGTACCGCAGGCCCGCCTGCATCATCACCTTGCGGCCGTCGTTGATCAGGTTGCCCAGAGAGGGCGTTTCCACAGAAAGGCCCAGGCCGATATAGGTGATGAACACCTCGCTGCCGATGGCGGCGGGGATGGTCAGGGCCATGCGCAGCATGATGACCGATACCAGATAGGGCAGCAGGTTGCGCAGCACGATGCGGCGGATGGGGGTGCCGATGCAGCGGGAAGCCACGTTGTAATCACGGTCGCGGATGATCAGGATCTGGTTGCGGATAAAGCGCGCCATGGCGATCCAGCCCGTGATGGACATGCCCAGGATCAGGGTCTGGATGCTGGGGGATGCGACATAGGAGATCAGGATCAGGATGATGGTGGAGGGGATGTTATCACAGATGTTGTACAGCTCGGTGAAGAAGAAATCGAGCTGGCGTACATAGCCCCAGAGCACGCCTACCGTGATGCCCACCACGGCCTCGATGAGGGCCACGAAGAAGGCGATGGTCAGACTGGTGCGTGCACCGGCCCAGATGCGGGCCCACAGGTCCTGGCCGATGGCGTTGGAACCCCAGATAAAGCCCTCTTCCCCGGGGGCGATATTGCGGAACTGGATACCGGTGGCAGGGTCTACCTGGCAGAGATTGGGATCTGCCTGACCGGGCAGATAAGGCTGCAAAAAGGCAAAGCCCACCACGAACACCAGTGCAATGAGCAGGGCCACGGCGATCTTATTCTTGAAGAAAGCACGGAAGGTGCTGCCCCAATAGCTGTAATTGGAGTAGGAGGTGGCCTCGGCACGCTCCTCGCTGAACCCGGCGGGGGTAAACAGCTCGTCCTCGGGCAGGTCGGCCCAAGCGGCGGGGCCGTCCTTCTGCAGCTTGTTCAGGTCGTTTTCCAGAACAGCTGCCTTGTGATCTTTCATGTGGAACAGCATTATCGGCCACCTTCTTTCTTGCCAAAGTTGATGCGGGGATCGATGAGCACCATGAGCAGATCGCCCAGGATCAGGCCGATGATGCCCACGCAGGCGTACAGCAGCACGATGCCCTGCACCATGGTGTTGTCGTGGCGCTGGACGCAGGTGACCAGCAGGCCGCCCATGCCGGGGATGGAATACAGGCTCTCGATGTAGATGGAGCCGACCACAGTGTTCAGGAAGGCAGAGGGAATATACTGCACCAGCGGCACCATGGCGTTGCGGAAGATGTGGCGCAGGGCGATGTTGCTCTCGCTCACGCCCTTGGCCAGCGCCAGCCGGACGTAATCCTTGTTGCTCTCGTCCACCATGTAGCGGCGCAGCCACATGGCGTAGAATGCCACGTTGCCCAGGCTCATGGAGCAGACCGGCAGCACCCAGTACCGCCAGTCGGAGGCATCAAACAGCAGGCCCACGCCCAGGGCGGTGGTGCCGTACATCTGAATATAAAGGTAATACACGGCGGCAGGCACAGCCTGAATGAGCACGATGATGGCGGTGCCGATCTTATCCGGCCAGCGGTTCTTGAACCGGCCCATCAGCAGGCCCATGGGAATGCCGATGACCAGGCTCAGCAGCATGGCAAACACGCCCATCTGGATGGAGATGGGCAGCTTTTTGGCCAGGATGCCGGTGACCGAGGCATTTACCTTATAAATATGGCTCACGCCCAGGTCGCCGTGGAGGGCATTCCACCAGAAGCGGCCGATCTGCACCGGCAGCGGGTCCAGCAGGCCCATGGACTGCAGGCCCGCCTGGATCTGGGCCTCGGTCATTTTTTCGTAGTTTGCAAAGTAGCCTTCCACCGGCATCAGCCGCAGCAGGCAGAACACGAGCGTTACAATGACGAACAGCGTCAGGATGGAACGCCCGATGCGTTTTGACAGATATTTCAGCATATCTGTGCGCACCCCTCTTTCGTTTGTGGTTCCTCCGCGGACAGTAGTCCTGAACAGCGGATAGGAATAGAATACATCAAAATTGCACTTTTGGAAAGTGATTTGCCCGGATTTTGAAAAATGTTTTTGTAAAAGCAGGGTAAAGTGAACGTTTTTCTTACAAAAACAACCCTCTCCGCCGGGTTGACGGAGAGGGATAAAAGTTTTTATAAACCTCTGCGCTTCAAAATCTCATCCAGAATGGCATCGGCCACATCGGCCTTGCTCATCAGGGGCAGCTCCCGGGTGCCGTCGGGGGTGATGAAGGTGACCACGTTGGTGTCCACCCCAAAACCGGCTCCGGCGACCTTCAGGTTGTTGGCCACCACCATGTCCAGATTCTTCCGGGTCAGCTTGGCCGTGGAGTTTTCCACCATATCCCGGGTCTCCATGGAAAAACCGCAGAGGAACTGGTGGGTCTTTTTCGGGCCGATGGTACCCAGAATGTCGGCGGTGTGCTCCACAGGGATGGAGAGGTCACCGTCCTTCTTCTTGATCTTGTCGCTTGCCACCGTCACGGGACGGTAGTCGGCCACGGCGGCAGCCATCACCAGCACGTCCATCTCCTCAAAGCGGCTGGTCACGGCATCGTACATATCCTGCGCCGTGGTAATGGGAACATCGGTGGTGAAGTGGACCGGCGGCAGGTCGGTGTGGCCGTGGATGAGGGTAACCTCTGCTCCCCGCATGGCGGCGGCCCGGGCGATGGCATAGCCCATCTTGCCGGTAGAGTGGTTGGTCAGGTAGCGCACGGGGTCCAGCGGCTCCTGCGTGGGCCCGGCGGTCACAGCGATGCGGACACCGGCCAGATCCTTGGGTCGGGCGATGGTGTGCAGGATGTACTCGATGAGCACATCCTCCTTGGGCAGGCGACCGCTGCCCACATCCTTGCAGGCCAGCACCCCGCTCTCAGAGGGGATGACCGTGAAGCCGTAGTGCTCCAGCGTTCTGAGGTTGTCCTGCGTGATGGGGTTTTCCAGCATCCCGGTGTTCATGGCCGGGCTGACCAGCTTGGGGCACCTGGCCGCAAGCACCACGGTGGTGAGCATATCATCGGCAATGCCGTGGGCCATTTTGGCAATGACGTTGGCCGTGGCCGGTGCCACCAGAACGACATCCGCCTTTTTGGCCAGCGAGATGTGGGTGACCTCGAACTTGAAATCGCGGTCGAAGGTGTCCACCATGCACTTGTGGCCGGTCAGCGTTTCAAAGACGAGAGGGGTGATGAAATGGGTGGCGTTCTCGGTCATAATGACCTCCACGTCCGCCCCCAGCTTTTTGAGTGCGCTGGCCACATTTGCCATTTTATAGGCGGCAATACCGCCGGTAACGCCCAAAAGGACGCATTTGCCCTGCAGATCCATCCAAAAAACCTCCTGTTTTGCGGGTTTGCCTCTTTAGTATAATCCAAAATCACCGCCAGCACAACAAAATCTTTCGGTTGGGTCTTGTATCCAGCGCAAAAATGCGGTAAAATAGCTTGACTTAGAATAAAACCTCTCCGTCAAGGTCTGCGTCTTTGCCGCCTCTCCTGCCAGGAGAGGCAAGCCACCCGGCTCCTCTGGCAGGGGAGCCGGAGCAAAGCGCCTGAGAGGTTTTGCAGGAAAGGTAAAATATGATCTTAGCCATTGATATAGGCAACACCACCGTCGCCCTGGGCGGCATCAAGGACGGACGTGTATGCTTTGTGGCCCACATGGATACGGTGCGCACCCGTACCGCCGCGGAATACCGCATTGAAATGGAAAAGGTGTTTGCCCACCGCCGCCACCCGGAAAAGCCCATCCGGTTCGAGGGCGCGGTGCTGACCAGCGTAGTGCCCCAGATCACCGGGGCACTGGCTGAGTGCGCCCGCTATTACACCGGAAAAAAGCCGGTCATCGTTTCGCCGGAGATCCGCACAGGCCTGACCATGGGGGTGCCTGACCCCCATGCCGTGGGCAAGGACCGGCTGGTGGATGCCGCTTACGCTGCGGCGAACTTCCCGTTGCCGGTCATCACTGTGGATCTGGGCACTGCCACTACATTTAATGTTGTGGATGAGAACCGGGTATTCCGGGGCGGTGTGATCTGCCCGGGGCTTTCCACCGGCCTGCGGGCTCTGGGGGAGCGCTGTGCCCAGCTGCCGCAGGTGCGGCTGAGCTCCCCCAAAGCAGCCATTGGTGTGAACACTGAGAGCTGTATGCTTTCGGGCTCTGTGCTGGGCACGGCAGTCCTGCTGGACGGCATCACCCAGCGCATTGAGGAAGAGCTGGGCCGTCCGGCCACCCTGGTGGTCACGGGCGGGCTGGCAAAGTATGTCACGCCGCTCTGCCGCCATCCGCTGACCTACGACCCGGAGCTGCTGCTGAAGGGGCTGGCACTGCTGTACCAGATGAACGCCCCTCAGCCGCACTATGCCGCCGGGGGCAGGCGGCGGAACCCGAACAACAATTTCCGCCGGGGCCGCCGTCCCCGCTCCCAGCGCCGGGAACGCCGCGAGGAGAAGAACAAAAACGGCTGACGACGAAACAGGATGGAGAGAACAATGAAACTAGGGATCCTGGGCACGGGGATGATCGTGCGGGAGTTTCTGCCCTGGCTGGCAGGGCCGGACTGCCCCTTTACGGTGCAGGCACTCTGCAGCACCCAGCGCAGTGCGCCGGTGGCCGCCGAGATGTGCGAACAGTACGGCATTCCCCAGCGCACCACGAACTATTTTGAATTATTGCAGTGGGTGGATGTGATCTATCTGGCCGTGCCCAACCTGCAGCATTACCGTTATGCCAAGGTGGCGCTGGAAGCGGGGAAGCATGTCATTGTGGAAAAGCCCATGGCCTGCACCGCTGCCCAGACCGAGGAGCTGGCGGCGCTGGCCCGCCGCAAAAAGGTGTTCCTGTTTGAGGCCATGACCACCCAGTACCTCGAAAACTACAACAAGATCCGGGAGCTGCTGCCCCGCATCGGCAGGGTGAAGCTGGTGCAGTGCAATTTCAGCCAGTATTCCAGCCGCTACGATGCCTTCTGTGCCGGGGAAACGCCGGTCTCCTTTGACCCGGAGTGTGCGGGCGGTGCCCTGATGGATCTGAATGTCTACAACATCAGCTATATCGTGGGCCTGTTCGGTGAGCCGAATCAGGTGCACTACCGGGCCAACATGGAGCGCGGCATCGACACCAGCGGTATCCTGACCATGGAGTACAACAGCTTCAAGGCAGTCAGCATGGCCGCCAAGGATTGCGGTGCGCCTGCCCGGTATGTCATCCAGGGTACAAAGGGCTATCTCCTGCAGAAATCCACGGCCAACTGGTGCGGTGGTGTGACCTTCCACCCCAATCAGGGCAAGGAAGAGCACTTCAACCTGAACGGCGGCAGACCCCGGCAGGCGGCGGAGTTCCACGCCTTTGCCAGGGCCATCGAGGGCGGTGACCAGGAGCTGTGCAGCCGGATGCTGGATACCTCCGTGGCCGTCAGCCGTGTGCTGACCGTGGCCCGGCGGAGCGCCGGCATCAAATTTCCCTGTGATAAATAAGGTGGGCTTGCCCGCTTATTTATAGATTCCCTGACAGAAAAAACCAGATTTGCGCCGTATCCGACGTATAGGGCGGAACGGCAGCAGGAGGAAAACTGAATTATGAAAAACAACGATCTTCGCACTCTCACCCGACTGGCACTGCTGGTCGCCATCGAGCTTGTAATGAAGGCCATCGGCCTGGGCAGTGTGCCCATGGGCCCGCTTTACATGAGCTTCCTGACCCTGCCCATTGCGGTGGGTGCCATCACCATGGGCCCTGTGGCCGGTGCTGTGCTGGGCGGCGTGTTCGGCGCGGTGAGCTTCTATGATGCCGTTACCGGCGCTTCCGCCATGACCGGCGCTCTGTTCCAGGTCAGCCCTGTCAACACCTTTATCCTCTGCGTGGGCATGCGTGTGCTGATGGGCGTGTGTGTGGGCCTGATCTTCAACGGCCTGAGCAAGCTGGACAAGAGCCGCACCTGGAGCTATATCGTCAGCGCCATGTGCGCTCCGGCCCTGAACACCCTGTTCTTCATGGGGTATATCGTACTGGCGTTCTATAACTGCGACTATGTCCAGAACCTGGTGTCCGTTAAAGGCGCTGCCAACCCCCTGATGTTCGTTGTGCTGCTGGTTGGTGTCCAGGGCGTGGCTGAGTTCCTCGTCTCCGGCATCCTGGGCGGCATCGTGGCCCGCGCCGTGCACAAGTTCCTGAAGTAAGACCCCGCGTTCCGCGTCAGGGAAGAGCGTATGGGTTTGTAACATTGTAAAACAAAAGACCAGAACTGAACTGCCACTTGGCAGAACAGCTCTGGTCTTTTTCTGTGCGGTGAAAAACAGAAACGCAGCCTTTACAGAGGCAGCTTGCCGCCGACCTTGTTGACGACATAGTAGGCGGCCTCTTCCTCAGGCTTGACGTAGATCTTGCAGGACTGCACGCCCACTTTGTGGGTCAGGCGGTAATCGGCCTTGGCGCGGTCCACAAGATCGGTGATGTTATACTGCTTGCCGGCAAATTCAACGTAGATCTCAGGGGAAAGCGGGGGACGGCCCTTGTGGGCGGTCTTTTCCGTTTTGGGGGCTTTCTCCGTTTTGACAGCGGACTTTGCGGTCTTGCGTGCGGGCTTTGCCTCGGCTGCGGGAGCTTCTGCAGCGGCAGGAACGACAGGCTTTTTCACTGACATGGATTCTACCTTCTTTCTCATATAGTTTTGCGTGTGGGAATAATACCGGAATGCACCGGTAGAAAAACCTTGCATCAAACAGCAGCATATAACTATATAATAGTTTTTTGCGGCGCATTTGTAAAGAGGTTTTGTGAAAAAAGGTTCGTTTTCAGGCAGGAAATACTTTTTTGTTTCTGGAAAAGTTACTGGACGCACAGTCCCTCGGCCCGTGTGACGATGGACAGCAGCAGTTCGGTGTCCCAGTCCTCTGCCAGCACAAATAGATCATCGCAGATCTCCTTCTGGATTTGTGCCGTCGTTTTTTGTCCGGCAAGGACGCAGACCGCAGAAAGCAGTCGAACTTTCAGGGCACAAATTTCTGCGGGTGCGCCCCACAAACGGGCAAGGTCATAATTGCTGGTGTTTCCGCAGGGCATGGCACAGGCAGCGCAGTTGGGAGCCACCCGGTGCTTCTCGGCTTCAACGATGTCAGTCATCCGGAGCAGCGCGCTCTCGGCGGCCTCGGGGTCAGCCGCCAGCCGCAGACCGGCAGCCAGTATGCGGTCAGTGTCCTCCGTTTTGGGTTCATTGACCGTGGAGCGCGCCAGCCCCACCAGCGCGCCCAGCAGAGCGTCCCGCTGACGCTGTGCAGCGGTAACGGGAGCAGAAAATGTGTGATTCATAGGAACCTCCAGGCTCTTTTTTTGCTGTAAGGATACCACGGAATCCCCGGAAAGGGAAGGCGAAAAATTCTTTTTTCTGCAAAAAGGAATAGCGTCTTGATTTTGGACGGAAAATCCGCTATAATAATACCGTTCTACATACGCCGGTGTGTCGGAATGGCAGACGAGGGGGACTCAAAATCCCTTGTGCTAATAACACGTGTGGGTTCGACCCCCACCACCGGCATTGAAAAGCAGCTTAGAATCGTAAGATTTTAGGCTGCTTTTCTTTTTTATCTCCCACATTCGGCTCATTTTCACACTTTTGTCTCCTCCGGGAAGATCCAGACGATGGCATTGGCAGAAGATACCTTACTGGAGAAATCCAGATGTATATAAATGCTGCTTGTGGTGCTGATGTCACTGTGACCCAGCCACTCCTGAATCTCCTTCAGGCTCACGCCATTGGCATAGAGCAGACTGGCGCAGCTATGGCGCAGATCGTGAAAGCGGATACGCTTCATCTGGTGTGCGACCAGAAAATCTGGGAAATGCTGACTCAGAAAGTCGGGCCGAATCCGTTTTCCCATCGGGTCTACATAGATATAGTCAAGATAATCGGTGCAATAGCTTTTGCCGCAGACCTTCCGATTCTGCTCCTGCTCCTTTTTCATTTTATTGAGCATCTGCTCACAGGCAGGGATTAGGGGAAGTGTCCGGCAGCTCGACTTTGTTTTTGTCTTATCTCGTGCGATTTCCGTTAGCGTTCCGTTGACCTTTGCGGTCACAACCGTATGCAGATCATACCAAATAAGTTTGTTCCGGTGACGAAGATGTCATGGGTACGCTGCTGGTAACAGAATAAGATAAGGGGCGGCGGTGAGCCGCCCTTTTACATAGCCAGGTTTCTGATGGAAATTGGAGACCTGGCTATTTTTTTGCCCTTTTGCAGGTGCACATGCAGGGGGACATTCACTATTCATCAGCCCATTAGGGCGCATCGTACAAGGGGGTACACATTTATGGCATTTTTCAACAGCGCAGTAACCGTTCTTCAAACTCTCGTCATCGCGCTGGGTGCCGGTCTTGGCATCTGGGGAGCTATCAACCTGCTGGAAGGCTACGGCAACGACAACCCCGGTGCCAATGCTCATGTGCGGTAAAGTAACAAATGATAATTTGATAGACAGCAGCCACTATTTCCGAAACACAGACCAATACGAAAAGCTGATGTGGGGATTTTCCTATATCAGCTTTTGTCTTTCTAAGCATTTTTGGGAAAGTGATGTATTTGTATCTTTCCTATTGACAGCCAGCCTTTGAAGTGATATATTTATCTCGACAAGCGACAAATACATCTCATCAGAGGGCACCATTATGAAAAAAAGAACGAAACTCACAATTTGCCTGGGCGTGATATGCGCTCTGCTGGTAGCAATATCTTCATGGTACACGATAGCATTTAACAATTCAAGGTTTATTGTGCCTATGGATTTATCTGAATATGTTTTCAGAGTGCAAGACCTGCCTATGATTATTTCCGGCGTACTTCTTACCTTGTATATTGTGAATATTGTTGTGTTGTTTTTGGAATCTATTAAAACAAACAGGCGTAGGGAATTAACCTTGCAATCCACCAGAACAATAAATCCCAAACTGGGTTTTTTAGGTTTATTAGGATTTGCCGGATTTTTGGGATTTTGGACTTACAGCGTTGACAAGACAATTTTTCCTTTTGTGTTTTTCCTGTTTTTCGGCTTTTTCGGATTTTTCTATGAGGGAAAAATGTCAAATACCCTTATAGATGAACGATACAAAGAAAACAAAATGAAAGCGCAAAGTGTAGCGAACACAACTTCTCTGTCCATTATTTTTCTTGCAATACTCATTTTGGGACAGGGAAAGCTCATGGATAACCTTGAATATACCTTAATTGTTCTTGTTATTGTTATAGCTCTCTCCATAGCACTTGAAATATTCCTTAGCGAATATCTGCTATATCATTATGATAACGATGAACAGTTTGATGAAAGCGAAGAATAAGCGTGCCGGATTTTGAATGTAGATTAAAAAAGTACAGGCTATTAAAGGATTTGACACAAGAGCAGTTAGCGGCACAGGTAGGCGTGCGGCGAGAAACAATTATGCGGCTGGAAAAGGCACAATACAATCCCTCACTTAAACTGGCGATTGATATTTCAAGAGTTGTTGAAGCACCGATTGAGGAAATATTCGTTTTCAAGTGATTTGTGCGGAATTATGCTTATTTTATAGGCAGTTGCGCTAATGTTAATCTGCATTGCTTGCCGCATAGCAGCTACTGCGGCAATGACACGTCAACGCAGCTTTTTGCGGCGAGTGTGGCGGAGGAACTGCTGCTGAATACCGAATTGACGGAAGAAAGCAAAGACCGTGCAATACATCTGCTGAAAGAATTTGGCCTTTACGAGTACAGGGATGCGCACCCGTCCACCCTGTCCGGCGGACAAAAGCAACGGCTTGCCATCGCCTGCGCCGTCTTTTCCGCCCCTGCCGGCAGCTCCACCGCGATGGTCGTGCCCTTGTCCGAGCTTTCCTCCACCCAAACGGAGCCGCCGTGGAGATCGGCGATCTCCCACACCAGAGAAAGTCCCAGTCCCGCGCCGCCGTACTCGCGGCTGCGGGATTTGTCTACCCGGAAGAAGGGATGGAAAATGCTCCGCTGATACTCCTCCGGAATGCCGCAGCCAGTGTCGGAAACGCGAATGATGCACTTTTCCTGCCCCTGTGCAAGCTCGACCCGCACCGAGCCGCCGAGGCGGTTGTATTTGACAGCGTTCTCCGTCAGGTTGAAGAGCATGCGGTAGATCAGCGCGTCGCTGCCGGTCAGGGCGGCGTCGCCCTCCGCTTCCAGCGTGATGCTTCGCTTCTCCGCCAGCGACGCAAGATCCGTAAAGATCTCCTCGACCATGGGGGCGAGCTGGAGCTGCTCGTTCCGCGCCACCTGCTGCAAATTGCTCATCTCCAGCAGCGTCTTGGTCATCTGCGTCAGCCGCTCCGTCTGCTCGCGCAAAAGCGTGAGGAATTCCGCCGTCTCCGGCCGCACATCGGGATGCTCCGCGGAAAACAGCTCCAGCTGCGCCTGCATCAGCGCCAGCGGCGTGCGCAGCTCGTGGGCGGCGTTGCCGGTGAACTGCCGCTGGGCGGCAAAGGCGTTGTTCAGCCGCTCCAGCATCTGGTTGAACGAGCGGCTCAGCTGCCGGAACTCCGAAATGGAGTCTTCATCGATCCTCATATCGGCAAGATTGTTCAGCTGCACCTGCTCCACCTGCGAGGTAAAGCTGCGCAGGGGCTTGAGAGCGCGTCCACTGACAAAATAGGCGAGGATGCCGCTGAGCAGCGTTACCGCCGCCGTGATGTACCAGTTGGTGGTGCGGAAGCGCCCCTGCACCCCATCGACGACGATGGTCAACTCCTCGTTGGGCGCTATGAGCTGCGGGTCAAAGCTCGCCGCTCCGCTATCATTCAGGATCACCGTGCCGCCGCCCTGTAAGCTGTCCGCAATGGTGTCCATATAGTACACACCGGAGGAGCACAGCAGCAGATTCATGGCCACGCAGGTGATGCCGATAAGCAGGACGGACATCAGCGTGATGCGCCACTGCAAGGAAAGCCGCTTCATTCCTCCTTGCCTCCCATCAGATAGCCCTCGCCGATGCGGTTGCGGATGGGGTCATAGCCCAGCACGGCCCGCAGCTTCTTACGCAGGGCGGAGATATGGACGCGAATGGAATTGCTGAAGCTGTCCACGCTGTTGTCCCAAACATGCTCCATCAGCTCCTCCTGACTCACGGGCCGCCCCTGATGCACCATCAGGTATTCGAGTATCCCCGTTTCCTTGCGGGTGAGCGTCAGCAGCTGCCCGTTGACAGCGGCGGTGCGGGAGCGGGTGTCAAAGGTTAAAGCTCCGCAGCTTAGCAGCACATCCTGCTGGGTGAACTGCCTCAATGTCAGGCTGCGGATGCGGGCCTCCAGCTCGGCAAGATGAAAAGGCTTTGCCAGATAGTCGTTGGCGCCCGCATCCAGCCCCTGCACCTTGTCCTCCACCTCGCTGCGGGCGGAGAGGATCAGCACCCGCGTCTCTCGGTCGGTCTGCCGCAGGGTGCGCAGCACCGTCATGCCGTCCTTTTTCGGCAGATTTAGATCAAGAAGTACCAGATCGTAGCACTCCACGCCCAGCAACTCCAGAGCCTTCTCCCCGTCGTAGCAGTAGTCCACGCTGTAGGCCAGCCGCCGCAGGCTGCGGACGATCGTCTCGCACAGGGCGCGTTCATCTTCAATTACTAAAAGGTGCATGAGAGTCCTCCTTTTTATTTCTCCGTTTTTTATGTTGCTCTCATTATAGCAAGAATAGATAAGGTTTGCATTAAGTTTTCGTTCTTAACAGAGACTTTAACTCTCCCGCGCTATGATGGGGGCAGAAAATCGGAAAGGGTGATGAAAAATGAGCTGCGGGAAAAAGGCTGCGGCGCAGATCGCGCTGCTGATGGCCGGAGTCGCCATGCTGTGCTTCGGCGTCTGGCGGGGCGAGGCGGCGACAGTGCTGAGCAAAGCAATCAAATTATGTCTGGAGTGTGTGGGTATTGGGTAAAAAGTTTTCAGGCGTTTCGCAGACCATGTCCCGCTTCCGGGGCTGGATTCAGGCGGGTGCGACGCTGCTGACCAACCTGCACCTGCCGAACTTCCTCAAGGGAGGACTGTATCAGGGCGCTGGGAAAACCGTCTGCGTGCCGGGGCTGAACTGCTACTCCTGTCCAGCGGCCTCCGGAGCCTGTCCTATCGGGGCATTTCAGGCGGTGGTGGGGTCTTCCAAGTTCAGCTTCTCCTATTATATCACAGGCTTTCTCATTTTGCTGGGCGTGTTGCTGGGGCGCTTTATCTGTGGTTTTCTGTGTCCCTTCGGCTGGTTTCAGGAGCTGCTGCATAAGATCCCGACGAAGAAGCTCTCCACAAAGAAACTCAAGCCCCTGACATACCTCAAGTACGCTGTCCTGCTGGTGATGGTCCTCCTGCTGCCGGCGTTCCTTGTGAACGACGTTGGCATGGGCGACCCCTTCTTCTGCAAATACCTCTGCCCCCAGGGCGTGCTGGAGGGAGCCATCCCGCTGTCACTCGCCAATTCCGGCATCCGGGCGGCGCTGGGCAAGCTGTTTACATGGAAGTTCAGCATCCTGCTGTCGGTGATCGTGCTGAGCGTACTGTTCTACCGTCCCTTCTGCAAGTGGCTATGCCCGCTGGGCGCGTTCTACGCCCTGTTCAACCGGGTGTCCCTTTTCCAGATGAAGGTGGACAAGAGTAAGTGCGTCTCCTGTGGGAAATGCGCCAGAGCCTGCAAGATGGACGTGGATGTGACGAAAACGCCCAACCATACCGAGTGCATCCGCTGCGGGATGTGTATCCGTGCCTGTCCGACGAACGCCGTGTGCTTCCGCTACGGCTTCGGCGATGGAAAAGAGAAAGAAAACGCAGCGACACTGCGAGAAAACAACAACAAAGCTTAAGGAGAAACAAATATGAACGCAAAGAAGATACTGGCTCTGATGCTGTGCGCGATGATGCTGCTCTCCCTTGCAGCCTGCGGCGCAAAGGACAACGACAAGCAGGCGGATATGAGCGGAGACAGCTCCGCCATGACCGGCGAGCCGAAAACCGCCGAGGAGGCGCTCGCTCTGCACAAGGAGCTGCTGGAGCGGGAAAACGCGCTCCTGTCGGAAAATGCCGAACTCTGGGAGAAGGTGTTCATGGCGGCCGATAAGGGCATGACCATGCAGGAGGACGGCAAAAACTACGGCGACTTCCTGCTGGATACCGTCGAGGCCGCTAAAGAGCAGTTTACCGACAAGGAGTATGCGTGGCTGAAGGAGTCGGCCACGGAGATCAGCAATATTGAAAACAAGCTGACCGAGTTGGAAGAGAAGTATCCCGAGATCATGCAGAAATCCATGAACGGCGATATGAGTATGCCAGCGGGCAGCGACACGAGCACCCCTCCCGACGACGGCAGTATGCAGAAGTTCCCCGCCTTTGAGGGGAAAGACCTGGATGGCAACACGGTGAAGAGCGACGAGCTGTTCTCCGGCAACACCGTCACCGTAGTGAATTTCTGGTTCACCACCTGCAATCCCTGCGTGGGAGAGCTTGCCGAGCTGGACGCACTGAATAAGGAACTCGCGGAGAAGGGCGGCTCCCTCATCGGCGTCAACACCTTCACGCTGGACGGCGACGAGGCAGCGATTTCCGAGGCGAAGGACGTGCTGGCCAAGAAGGGCGCCACCTATCAGAATGTGTATTTTGACTCAGATGGTGAGGCGGGAAAGTTTACTACCAACATCTTTGCTTATCCCACCACCTATGTGGTCGACCGCAACGGCAATATCGTGGGTGAACCCATCGTAGGAGCCATCACAGAAAAGAAGCAGGCGGAGACGCTGCAAAAGCTCATCGAGCAGGCGCTTGCCGCCGATGTGGGCTGACCCGAGATTTAAAAAAGCGCCTGCTGTGCGCCGCTGCTGGCCTACTTCTATGTCATCGACCCCACGGAGCAAAACCGGCAGGGCAACGACCGCGGCAGCCAGTACCAGACCGGCGTTTACTTCACCAACGAAAGCGCGAGAGAGACGGTGAAGCGCATCGCGGAGATCGAGCGCGGCCGCAGCGAAAAATTCTTCGTGGAGATCGGCCCGGAGCGCGCCTTCACAGGCGAGTTCTGGGACAAGTTTGAAAAGGGCATCTATGTGGATGTCGTCACCGGCGAGCCGCTCTTTTCCTCCACGGATAAGTATGAGAGCGGCTGCGGGTGGCCCGCCTTTACAAAGCCTATCGAGGGCCCCGCTGTGGTGGAAAAAGAGGATTTGAGCCACGGAATGCGCCGCACGGAGGTCAGAAGCCGCGCCGGAGACTCCCATCTCGGTCATGTGTTCACCGGCGATCCGGAGTCCCCCAACGGCGTGCGCTACTGCATCAACAGCGCGGCCCTGCGCTTCGTCCCCTATGAAAAAATGGAGACCGAGGGCTACGGATACCTGCTGTACCTGTTTGAAAAATAGGACGCAAACGGTCGGCAGTTCTCATGCAAGAAACTATCAGCACATCACAGCATATCGGACTGCCACCGGGCAGTCCGATATGCTGTGAATGGAATTTTCCGACACTCTCAATGCCGACATAACGATCTGCGCGGAGGAGAACGAAGAACATCTCTCTTAAGGAACTAATTCAAACTTATTGCTGTTAGCCGATGGATTCAGGTGTGCCAAAGCATTGCAGGGCTGGAAGTATTCAGCTTCGGCAAAAGATATGTAAAACAGAGAAGCGCCCGTATCAGCATTTATGCTGGCACGGGCGCAAATCATATAAGGCATGCTTTACACTCCCGTTTCTTTCATTATATCAGAAACGGGGGTGATTTTGTAGTTTCTTGACAGCCTTCCTTGAGTCTTATTTTGCAAGTACAACGGAAATTTTGATCTCCTTTTCCGTCTCGCTCAGGTCAAGAGCGCCGCCATCGGCGACGGTCACGCGCAGCTCATAGAGCGTACCGGCGGTAAGTTCCGTTACAGTCTTGCCGTCCTCGTCTGTGATCGACCACAGTGCAGGATCGACCTTTGCTAGCTTGCCATCCACGCCATAGGCGTAGAGGGTCAGACCGGAGGTGCTGCCGGACAGGTTATTCATGCGGAAAGCTACCGTGGTGTTGGGATGTACGTTGCGGACGGTCACAGTGTTGCGCCAGCTTGCAACGGTGCCTTCGCCGCCGTCCTGCGCAAACTGTTCCTGCGAGAGGACATTTCTTGCTGCCTGATCAAGATCGACCTTGCGGTAGGGCATTTCGGGCAGATAAACGAAACGGTCCTGCAAACGAAGCAGTTCCAGATAGCCTGTCGGGCAGTAGAGCGCATTGCCGCTGTTGCCGGCATACATTCCAATGGCCATGTTGTTATAGCCGTACTTGTTGGAAACATCCATCGTGAAAACCGTCTCGCCGGTTTCAAAGTCCAGAATGATGTACTGCCACATCCCGGTGGTCACATCCTGCACATAGCCGTAGATATAGCCCGTTGCGGTGGAGAGTTTCAGGATGGAGGTGTCGCTCAGGTCGTTCCGGCTCCAGATGCTCTTCATTTCGTAGCCGTTTGCGGTCTTTACGGTGTCCATGCGCTCGATGCCGGGGGCGATCATAACGTTGCCCTTCATGAGCCAGTTCTGGTCGTAAATATTGGCGTAGCTCTGGATGGAGGAGTCGTTGTTGGGGTCCGCCAGACCTGCATTGCCCGCGCCAAACCAGTTGCAGACGATGGTGCTGACGGTGCCATTGCCGTCGTCATAGACGATGGCAGAGTTCTCAACGGCTACCTGATAGCCCTCGGGCAGGTCATCCAGCACCGGGGCGCTTGCCACGACCTCGCCGGTCTTCATATCGAGCGCAAGAAGGTTTACGATATCCTGATTGTCGGTGAACAGCACAAGGTTCGGTGTCAGTGTGGGAGAGCAGCCGCCGCCCCATGCAAGACCGCCGCCGGTGGTCTTATCGCCTTCGCCGCTCACCTTTGCACCCGCGCTCTCATAGGGCGTGCACCACACAACGTCTACGCCTTCTTCTGCACGCAGAAGATAGCAGTTCTGGTTGGTGAGGATCACCGCACCGTCCTTGGAGGCGGCGATGCCGTTCTCGGCACCCTCGCCGGGGGTCAGCTCGTAGACAAAGACAGCCTTTGAAAGGTCTGTCTGCTCGCCATTCAGGATCGCATCAATGGCAGAACGGGCAATATAGCCGATGACGCCCTGCTGCTGGCGCTGCGGATAAATGCGGAAGCCACCCGTTGCAAACCAGAGGTTTCCGTCATAATCAAAGACCACGGACAAAAGATTCTGCGTCAACTCTTTTCCAAGCGCGGCTTCGGCGGCAGCCTTGATATCAATGTCCAGCACCTTCTCAAATTCGGGCAGCACATTGCCGTTTTCATCCGTTGCGCGGAGCATCAGCACATGGTTGTTGCTCGTGGGGCAGACGATGCGGTTGGACGCGTCCATGAAGGTATAGGAGCTCTGGATAACGTAACCGCCGCCGTCATGCTGTTTGGGGGAGAAATAGCCGAGCGTCTTTGTCTCTTCGGCGTTCAGGTCGCGGATGGCGATGCCGCCCAGCAGCGGCACAACGGCATGGCCGTAGCTGTCAAAATAGATAGCGGGAGAAGCGTTTGCATTCGTTGTCTCATAGGAAACGTTGATCTCGGGATAGATCGCAAGCGGCAGGATCTCATCCGTTGAATCTGTGTTGTAGCCGTCGTGATGAATGTTTGCATCGCTCTTGGCCATGTAGGGGTTTTCCTCCACCTGCTTGGGGTTCAAGGCCTTCACAGGCAGTGCCGCAGAGGTCGTCTCCGCAGCAGAGGGCTGCACCACGGCGGACGGGGCAGAGGGCTGAGAAGCGGCGACACTGTCTGCGGGCGTCTGCGTACCGCCGCAGGCGGCCATGGAAAGGCACAATGCTGCGGTCAGCGACAAGCTCAACGCAGAGTGGATGATCTTTCTCTTTTTCATAAGTCGTTCTCCTTGTTGTGTTCGTTGCGGTCAGGTTGGCGCTGCTCTGCCGGATTTTTTTGATCCAGCCAGATGCAAAAACCCTGCCGCAAAGCGGCTTCGGTCACTGGCTCCAGCAGAAAGTAGTCTGCACGCAGTCGGAAGGCATGGAGCGAAAAATTCAGATCGCTGCACCAGATAACGCGTGTTTGGGGACAAAGCGCGCGCAGATGCTCTACTGCATTCAATCCATCCACCCCCGGCAGGGCGATCACGGCATTTGTCAGCGGATCGCAGCGCGCGGCTTCAAAAAAGCTTTCCTGATCGTGGTAACAGTCCATTTGGGGAAATAAACAATGCTCGGCGCAGAACTGCAAGATCTGCTCTGCCCAAAAAGCTTCCTGCGCCCTGCTGTTTGTCAGCACGGCGATTCGATACACAGCGACCCTCCTTCCTTCTGCCGTTGTTGAGGTTCTCTGTCTCTAGTATACGGACGGATGCGGCTGTTTCAAGCTGTTTGGCACGAAAGCCCGGTTTCCGTCACGAAATCCCGTTTTCTGCTGCGACAGAACCGGGCAACTGTGCTATAATCAGGATGAAAGAGTTTATAAAGGAGGTTGGAAGCTATAACAATAGCTTCTTGGTACAGCATGAGATTTGCGATCGTCGATGACCTTGGTACGGAGCGCACGCTGCTGAAGGAGCGCTTGGCACGGCAGCTGCGCCAGCGCGGTACAGAAGCAGAGCTTTTAGAATTTGACAGCGGAGAAGCTTTTCTGGCGGCAGAAGAAGCGCAGCGCTTTACCGCCGCATTTTTGGATATTTACATGGATGGTTTAAGCGGCATGGACGCGGCAAAGGAACTTCGGAAAACAGACGCAGACTGTCTTCTGGTTTTTACCACCACCTCGACAGACCATGCACTCGAGGGGTTTCAGGTACGGGCATTTCATTATTTGGTCAAGCCCTTTTCAGAGGCCGAGTTGTCCGGTCTGCTGGATGAAATGCTCGCAAAACTCCCCCGCCCGGAGCCGGTTTTGACGGTGAAGGTGGATGGCAGCGACATCCATTTGCGCTATCGTGATATCATATCCGCCGAGCATTTCGCCCACATCATCAATATCCGCACCACTGCCGGCAAAACGCTTGCCATGCGCCAGAGTTTCAAGGCGTTCACAGAGCCGCTCAAAAAGGACCCGCGCTTTTTTGTTTGTGGCCGTGGTACGATCATCAATATGGAGAATGCTGCCGATTTTCAGGATGCCGCATTCTGTATGACGGACGGCAGCCGCGTCTATGTCAGTCAGGAGCTTTTGAAAGCTGCCCGTCAGGCCTTTATGGAATTTCTGCTGCAAAGGGGGCGTGCGGATTGAAGGACGTTCTGCGCCCGATCCTGGAGCTTACCGTTGTGTTTCCCGGCCTGCTGCTCGCGTATTTTCCGGTGCGCTCCTATCTGGAGCAGTCTTCCGCAAAGCTTGCGGTATGGGAGGTGCCGCTGCTGTTCGGGCTTTGCCTTGGCGGCGGGCTGTTTTGCTATCATTTCGGTCTCTCGACCGCGTTCCCCTTGCTGCTCATAACGATTGTGACAATTTTCCTGTATCTCAAAACGCTGCGGCTCTCTCTCTGGAAATCCGGGACCATCGCGCTGGCGGTCTGCGCGGTATTTGCGTGCCTGAATAGCTTGTCCCGCGCCGTTGGTACGGCGATCACGATCCGGCTGCAGCTGCCGCCGGACAAGCCGTGGTTCTGTTTTAGCGCCTGCATTTTTTATAACGTGATCTGCTGGCTGACCGCTGCTGCAGCCTATTATCCTTCTACCCACGCAGTGCGCGCAATGGTGGAGGATGACAATTTTGCGCAGACGTGGTATGTGTTCTGGGTGCTTCCGATGGTGTTCATCCTGCTGAATCTTTTTATAACCCCGCGCTACCAGATAACGCTCCGTATAGGGCGGGTCTTGCAGGTCTACATCGTTATGAGCATCGCACTTTTGTTCCTGCTGTTCTTGTTCAATACAATTTTCCTGCTGATGGCAAACAGCCTTAACCGGAATGCAAGGTTGCAGCAGGAAAATCAGTTTCTTTCCATGCAGCAGCAGCGCTATGAAAGCCTGAAAACCGCCATTGATGAAGCCCGGCAGGCGCGGCACGATATGCGCCACCAGCTGAATCAGATCTCCGCACTGGCCGAGGCAGGAGATCTGGATAACCTGAAGGCTTACCTTGCAAAAACGGTCTCCCGGATTCCGGATCTGGATATGAATTTCTGCGAAAACCGTGCAGCGGACAGTGTTGTCGGCTATTATTGTGCCCTTGCAAAGCGTGAGGGTGTTCCCTTTTGTGCCAAACTCGACTTACCACAGGTGCTTCCTGTGGACGAGATCGATCTGTGTCTGGTGCTGTCTAATCTTCTGGAAAACGCATTCGAAGCCAGCCTGCGCACCGCACCCGCCCGGCGCAAGATCGAGGTCACCGCGTATGTCCATGCCGAGCGGCTTCTTTTGGTCGAAGTGGAAAACGCATTTGACGGTGAAGTCAACGAAAAAAGCGGGCTCTTCCGCTCGTCCAAGCGAAAGGAAAACGGGATCGGCATCCAGTCTGTCCAGCATATTGCAGAAAAGACCGGCGGTGCAAGCACATTTACCCATCAGAATGGCGTTTTCTCTGCCAAGGTCATGCTCTGCGGGTAATTACGCCCTGCCTTTCCAAAACGGGACGACCACAGATTTCAGCAGTCTCGCTTCCGGAAATCCCTGTATGTACCGGATCGCCGTTTTTGCAAACCTGTAAAATAATGACAAATGTTTTGAGGAGAATCGTCAATGAAATTGGATTTTTTGATGGATAATGCGGAGCAGGCCCAGATGTGGCGGTTTGTTGCGCAGGCAGTTGCAATTCGGGATAATATGGTAGCCCAGCAGAATTCTTCCAACATTCTTCAAGGGGTGAAGATGACCAGCCTGTACACACAAACCCATCGAAGTGTGACCTACGCCAATGACGTTGTATCTCTCCACTCCAACGACTTTTATGAGCTACTTCTGTGTCGGAGCAGCTGTTCACCGGAATATCTGGTAGGTTCTGAGCGTTATCTGCTGAGAAAAGGGGACATTATCCTGATTCGCCCTGGTGTTAGTCACCGCTTTTTGCTGCGGAAGGACGTTTCCGGCCCCTACAATCGAGACGTGTTGTGGGTAAGCCAACGCATGATAGATATGCTTTTCCAGCTGGATGAAGAGCTGAACACTTTGGCTCCGACTTGTGTGCTACGCACTACCGGCACTCAATGGGAATTCTTGCCAGATTTGTTCCACAAAGGTGTTGTGGAATCTGAAAAAAGAGGCATAGGATGGCAGTCTATGGTTTTGGCCAACACCATTCAAATACTGATTTGCCTGTTTCGGGCATCCCAAGATCCGCAAGACAATTCTTCTTGTAAAGAAAAAACGGTACTCTTAGACCGTATCATGGCGTATCTTGAAGAAAATTTTGCCACCCGGGTCACCTTGGCCGACACTGCAAATCATTTTTATGTGAGTGAGAGTACTATCACCCATATGTTTCACAATGAGATGGGCGTCAGTTTTTATCGCTGCCTCACGCAGCTGCGACTGATCCATGCTAAGTCACTGATTGCGGAAGGAGTCCCCATGAGTGATGTGGGGCAGCAGGTGGGCTTTGCGGATTATTCCACCTTTTATCGGGCGTTTAAAAAGGAATATGGTATTAGTCCGCAGCAATATCTATCCTACTACCGTGCTGCCGCGGGACAGATTGTGGTAGATCTTCCGTGGAATATTGATTCTTCTCAGTTATAGTAGGAGTGCCGCAATTGAACAAACGACCTTCCGGTCCTGGCCGCAGCGGGTTGCTGCCGCGGCGGCATGACTAGAAGGTCGTTTTTTTATATATGTGGGAAAAAATCTGCTGCGTGACGGGGCATCGGGATATCCCCGCGGATAAAATGGAATATTTCCCCGGCTGCTACATGCGGCGAAACCGCTACATCTGGGCCTGCTCCGCATTATCCATCAAAAAATCCAATTTCATTGACGATTCTCCTCAAAACATTTGTCATTATTTTACAGGATATTTGCCAGATATGCAATGAAATAGCGAAATATGTAATTTGTTTTGCAGATATAATTTGATATTCTATATGCAAAACCACGTGGGACATCCCACAGAAAAGGAGAAGTCAATAATATGGAGAAAAACACCACTTCGCGGCTGACCTTGAAACAGAAGATCGGCTATGGCTGCGGTGACGCCGGCGGCCTGTTCACCTTTAGTCTGATGAGCGCATTCTTTACCCGCTACTGTCTGAATATTCTGGGCGTCAGCACGGAAATGCTAGCAACTCTGCTTTTGGTCTGGAATGTTTGGGATGCTGTCAATGACCCGTTGATGGGTACCTTGATGGATAAAGCATTTGCCAAGAATCACGACAAGCGCGGCAAGTTTCGCCCTTGGATTCTGCGTGCTACCCCTATGCTTGCGGTTTCCGCCATTGCTTTGTGGACTCTACCAACCTTGTTCGATGGAGTTGCCATGCTGGCTGTACTGTTTGTGTGCAAAATCCTGTATGAAGGTGCCTACACCATGCTGAATATCCCCATGGGGTCTATGCTCTCCGCCATGTCTGACACCGACGAAGAGCGCGCGCAGCTGTCTTCCGCCCGTGGCTTTGGCTCCTTGGCTGGTGGTTACACTTGTTCCCTGGCATTTCCGTTGATTCTAGGCATATTCGGCGATACCGCCAAAGGCTACGGAATCGGTGCAACCATCATGGCCATCTGCGGCGGTGTAGTCTGTTTCTTCCACTACTATTGGACGGAAGAGCGTCACAACAGCGCGTCTGCAGAGGATGCAAGCAACAGCATCAAAGTCACCGACATTTTTGTGGTGTTCCGAAAGAACCGCGCATTCTTGGCGCTATGCGTTCACTCTCTGTTTTTCTGCTCCATGCTGGCCATTACCGGCAATGTGGGTACCTACATGTACGCAGATGTCCTTGGCTCTCTGACTATGATGTCTACGGCTTCTTTGATTTCTATTCCTTGCAGCATTTTGACTCTGTCCGTAGCTCCCAAGCTGGCTAAAAAAGTCGGACTGGCTCGCCTGATTTGCGCCGGGCTATTAATTTCCGCCGTTTTGTACCTTGCTCTGTTCGGCACCATTATGTTCGTCAATATTCCTGCAATCGCCTATGCCGTCTGGGCCACACTGGCGTCTACCTTCTCCTCCTTGGCCATTCTTATGCAGTGGGGCATGGTAGGTGAAGCGATTGATTACAACGAATACCTGACCGGCAAGCGCACGGAAGGTTCCATTTACGGCACCTTCTCTCTCACCCGCCGTATCGGTACAACCATCGGCTCTTCCTTGGGTGTTCTTATGCTGGGGTGGACTGGTTATCAGGTTGGCGCCGCTACACAGTCCGCTTCTGCCTTGAGCGGTATCAAAGCTCTGTCTACGCTGGTTCCCGCCATTTGTGTTCTGGGCTCTTGGTTCGCCTTCCGTTTTATCTGGAACATCACCGACGATGTGCGAGCCAAAATTGCTGCTGCCAAACAAAAGTAAGGCCGGCGTTTTAACTTTTCTTATCAAATATGCAGGACGAGCTGCCGCATCATCCCGCTTTCCGAAAGTGCAAAATTTCATTATTTTAAGAGGTATTCTATGCGTACTCGTATTCTGGGCAAAATGCTCAACACTGAGGTTCAGGAATATCTGAACTGCAACGACATTATCATTGTCCCGGTAGGAACCACCGAAATGCACGGCGGCTTTCCTCTGGACTGCGAAACCGTAATTTCCGAGGCCTACTGCCTGCGGATGGCAGAAGCTTGTGATGGCCTGGTACTCACAGGGCTTCCCTACTTCTATGCGGGTGCCACCGCTTCCGGTCGAGGTACTGTCCAGGTTACCATCCGTCAGGGTATTGACTATTTGGGTGCTATTGCTCGGAGCCTCCTCCGTCTGGGCTTCAAACGCCAGGTGTATATGAGTTTCCACGGCCCCGCTCATATGACCATCTGCCCCATGATCCGAGATTTCTATGATGAAACCGGCGTACCTGCGCTATACATGGATTGTATGATTCAGTTTGACAAAAATAAAGATCTTCTAACCGATTTCTTAAATGATTTTCACGCCATTACCGTTGGCGCTTATAAGGTGATGAACCGGCTGGAAGATGTGCCGCTGGTGACCGGTTACCAGCATACTACTCCCCAGAGCTGCGCGTCTTTCCAAGATTTGTTCAGCCTGGGATACCAGAGCGCCGCTGTAGGTTACTGCTTTGGTGAAAACGGCGACCACATGTCCACTCCAGACATTCCCGATGTCGCAACCCGGGACGCCCTTGCCGAGCGAGGTGAGTCCCTCATCGATGCGATGGTGGAGCGAATGGATATGCCCCATGTGGTGGAACAGATGCGCAAGCTGGAAGAATACGGGCACAAAAACGAAAAGAAATATCCATGGATGCCTTCGGCTTGGAACAACCGGTGAAACAGCAGCAAAACGACACAGTAAAAACGAACGAGATATAGTTTAATCACTCCTCACCAAAAAACAGTAAATTCAAACGATACCATTACAGAACCAGCAAAAAATGAGATAGAACTTTTCCGAAAGCCAACAGCCTAAACCCAGTAGATTTTGTAACGTTCTAGGGGAGGCTTTCCTGGCAAACTTCCGATGTAAAGTGAAGTAACTAAAATATCCCGGCTCTAATCTCAGAGCCGGGATATTTACTTTTTGTATGACTTTGATGCTTACTTAAAAAACGACCACCTCTCCTTCATAGAAAAAGCGCTAAAATACCATTCCAAGCAAAGAATTTTTACTTTTTATATCTTACATTTTCTGAATTGCATACGCTATCACCAACACAAAAACCAGCCATAGCGGGACAATTCCCACAAATACATAATGGATACATAATTTTTGAAATCCATCCAGAATATGTTCTTTCTTCTGCCCCTTCAGGCCGTGCGTTTTTTTTGCAAAAGCCGTTTATTTTTAGCCGAAAAATAAAAATGAGTTAAGAGCGGATTATTGGGGAGGTCATTGTGGAACCATCAAAAGTAACCAGCGTTAATAGCCGTGCGGAAGAACTGTTCGTTCAGCTGTTCTGTGAAGCATTCGGCCCGGAAAAAACAGAAAACTTGCAAGTTCAGTATCCGTGTGTTGACATTTACGGTCGGCATCGGTACATCGACTTTGCATTGGAGTCGCCTGAATCCAAAATTGCAATTGAGATTGACGGAGAGACTTACCACAACCCCAGCAAGGTTTCCGAGAACAAGTATACAGATGACCTTCTAAAGCAGAACAGCCTGGTTTATGATAACTGGAAGGTTTACCGCTGGATTTACAGCCAGTTGGAAAAGCAGCCGGAAAAGATCAAGGAAGCCGACTATATTCTGGTGCATCACCAGAACAACCGCTATGAGAATGCAGCGCAGGAGATGGATGGTCTGTTGGGGATAAACCATACTCAGTTTCGCAGTATTCGGTGCAGAAAGAGTGCTTTCCGCAGGGGTTGATCATTCGCCAGATGCCATGTGCTGCCGCATGCGTTCCATCAGACGCAGATGTTCCAGAAAACTTTTCTCTTTGAGGATGGCGATGCCTTGTTCCTCGTCCCCAAGGATCAGCAGATTATCGCCCGGTTGTATGTCAAATATCTTCCGTGCATTTGCGGGAATGACGATCTGTCCTTTATCTCCCACTTTTACCATGCCGAAAACGTGTTTCCCTTTAGGTGGCACTTCCAGCCCTAAGTTTTCCCGGTCGGTTTTCTCATAGTTCACGAGGTCATCCATGGAAACACCGAAAATATCTGCCAACCGCTTGCAGCGTTCAATGTCCGGCAGAGATTCTCCAATCTCGTATTTTGATAAAGTCTGGCGGGTCACTCCGATTTTTTCCGCCAGTTCGTCCTGTGAGTAACCGTGGATTTTGCGAAGCGAGATCAAGTTGTCCTTAAACACGTTTTTTCTCCTTTCCGATTCCGAGGACACACCAGCGCAGAATGGGTATCCGGCTGATGAGTTCATCCAGCAGAAATGCGCCGATAAAAGCTCCGATGCCCACCAGCAGATAGACCAGCATTTCCGGCGTGTTGGGGGCGTGTTCGTGCAGTTCATACGAGATCACAGCGATGGGCAGATAATGAAAAATGTACAACCCCCATGACTTCTTCGCCATCCAGTGCGTGAATGCGGTTGATATATCGGCATAATTTCTCATCGTTGTGAGGATACCGAGGATTGTGATCCAGCAATAAACGCAGGCATGGATGTTGTTCAGAACCGGTGCAATGGCGTAATTTTCACCAAAATAGCGCACGGTGTACGAGATGCCAAACACAGCCGAGGCCAAGTCAAACATCCACCACCACTTGCACAGCCGTTCCATTACTTCTTCGTGGGAAAACAGAAAATAGCCTGCAAAGAAGCAGAATCCATAAATACCGAACCGATAAACGGTGACGAACGGGGTGTTCAGCACCTGTGCCGAACCATAAACAATGATCGTCAACATCAGAATACTCCAGACCGGTGCTTTGGAACAGAAGTTCCAGACCCGGTCTTTTTCAATTTTCTGAACCACAAGCAAAAGTATGGAGAACAACCAGAGCATCTGGATATACCACAGGGGCCCTACGCCGGACAGCACAGTAATCAAATATAATATAGGCATCGGAATGCCGACAACGTTCAGTTCGCCGCCAATTTTAAGGTTATAAATACATACTCTGGAAAAATTCCGCTCTCGTTGACATAGCGGCACCTCAGTCGATGCAGATGCAGGGCAGCTTCTGGTCGTCTGCCATCAGGGTGATGCTGTGGCTTTCCAGATACTTCTGGAACAGGTAGACCTCATCAATGGTCAGCGAGATGACCTCGCCGTCCATGTTGGTGCGGACCAGAATCACCGGGCCGGTCAGGTAGTGCTTGCCGCCCATCTTCAGCACCTGCGCCGGATTGTAGCAGAGCAGCAGTGAGGTATCAGGGAGGTTCAGGCAAGCATCATCCTCCTCAAAGCAGGGCAGGATGCCGGGAGCCTCGTCCAGCGTGATGACGGTCAGCTCCATATCCGGGGCAATGGCTGCGAGGTAGACCTCGCAGCCCCGGTTTGCCGCCAGTGCAGCGCAGATACGCACGTCAATGGTGATTTTCTCGGAGCGGATGGTACAGGTAGCGTTGTTTTTCATAGGCGTTTCTCCTTTTGTTTGCAAAAGAAAAAGACCCCATCGGGTCTTTCGTTACGGTATAAGTCAGAGTTCATTCTGCCGCTGCTGTTTACGCTGCCACTGATCCAGCAGCTTGATGATGGTGTCCTCCATCTGTTTCGGGGTGTAGCTGCGCGGGAAATATTTCCGCAGGGTGTCGTTTTTGATGATCACCTTGTCCAGCTCGTCCTTTTTCTCTTCTCCCATGACCGCAAAGGCAACGTCATACGAGAAGTGCCCTTCCTGCGCCAGCCTTTTGAGCCGCTGAGCTTGGGAAAGGGACGGCGCATTCTGGGTGTCGTTCATTGCTTCTAAAAAATCCCGCTGTTGGCTTTCGTCCAGATAGGACAGCTCCACAGCGGGATTGAAGGCGATTTTCTTTTCGTCTACCATGTCCAGCAGTTCAGGGATGAGGCTGGTCAGACGGATAAACCTTTGGACATTTCGAGCGTTGTCACCTGATTCATCAGCGACAATATCTCGCGCTTTTGCACCAATTAACTTGTGGCCAAATTGGCCACAAGTTAAATCTGACCTAGCACCTTGATTTTTTAGAGCCTCCAGCTTCATTTTGTAGGCGAAAGCCCTTTCACTGGGCAGGATGTTCTCTCTTTGGAGGTTTGAATCCACCATGAGCAAAACAGCGGCATCATCATCCATCTGACGGACGATAACAGGCAGGGCATCCAGCCCGGCAAGCTGTGCAGCGTGCTGACGGCGGTGCCCGGAGATGATCTCGTAGCCGCCCTCTGGTCTGGGACGGGCAATCAGCGGAGACAACACACCGTACTGTTCCACGCTTTCCACCGTGCGCTGCATAGATTCATTGTCCAAAACCTTAAATGGATGGTTCTTGAAGGGGAACAGCTCTTCGATGGAAATCTGCTGCACCTGTTCCCGCTGCTGTTCCTGTCGTGATTCTTCCGTGGAGAAAATGTCATCTGCCCCTTTCAGCGACACGTTTAAGCTGTTTTTCGGCATCAGCCAGCACCTCCTTCGTCAGAGATTGGTAGGCTTCTGCCACCCTGCCTTTGGGGTCGTGCTGGAAAATGCTTTTGCCCACGGCACTGATCTCCGCAGCACGGACAGATCGGGGAATGGTCTGGTCGAACACCTTGATCTTGCTGCCGTAAGCACCTCGAATCAGGTTGTCGATCTGCTGTCCGTAGTTGGTGCGGCTGTCGGTCATAGTCAGCAGGATGCCCTCAATTTTTAGTTTCGGGTTGATCTGCCGCCGGACTTTTTGGAAGGTCTGCAAAAGCTGTTCCAGACCTTTCGCAGACAGGTACTGTGCTTGCACGGGAATCAGGGTGGTGTCTGCCGCCGCCAGTGCATTTACGGTCAGCATCCCAAGGGAAGGGGTGCAATCCAGCAGAATGAAATCGTAGTCGTGCTTTGCGCCTTCCAGCACCTGTTTCAGCATCTTCTCCCGGTTCATGCAGTTGACAAGGGAAACTTCCAGCCCTGCCAGTTCAATGTTTGCCGGAATCAGGTCAACGCCCTCCGCATGGTGCAGGATACCTTCGCCGGGTGGAATGCTCTGGTCGTTCATGGCTTTTGCCATCAGGGTGGAAAGGGTAGTGGGCAGTTCATCGGGCTGCTGCCAGCCCATGCTGATGGTCAAGCTGCCCTGTGGGTCAGCATCTACCAGCAGAACTTTTTTGCCTTCGGCTGCAAGTCCAACGCCCAAATTTTCACAGGTGGTGGTCTTGCCGGTGCCGCCTTTCTGGTTGACGATGGCTATCGTGGTTGCTTTCTTTGAAATTTTTATCACCTCCGCATCGCTAAATCGTGGTTGGTTTGGTTCTGGTAGGAAAGCTGCATCGTGGTGGGTGCGTTGTACAGAGAAGCGAGCAGATATCGTTTCATGTTACGGATCGGGCTGCTGTTCTCTGCAAGGCACTTCAGCACAAAGCGGACATGGTCAGCGTTCAGCTTCATAAACCGGCTGCGTACCACTTCGGCGGGCTTATCGTCCCCGGCAATGCGCAGCAGTTTGCGGTTGGTGGCACAGGTGTCCACCAGCAAATCTACGATCTGATAGATGGTGTCCTCATCATCCGGGCAGAGCCGGAGCAGAAGTTCCACCTCCAAAGACTGCGAAAAATATTCTTCCAGTTGGGTGCGTTTGCTCATCCCATCCGCTTCTTCAGAATAGAATGGATCAGTCTCACTCATTTCAGTATCATTCTCTTTAGTCTTATTACATCGTGATTTTGAAGGGTCTTGACTTGCGTTTTTGAAGCCTGCAGAATCGTGAAAATCACGATTCTGGAATATTGATTTTGACGATTCTGCTGAAAAGTTCTTCACATACACCAAACTTGGCTTTCCCAGACCTCTGCGTTTTCGTTCAATCAGACCAAACTTTTCGAGTTCCCGGAGCAGCTTGGTCGCTTTGTTGTCTGCGCAACACAACGCCCTCTTGACATCCTCTATCGTGAAGATAATGAACACCCGGTTCTGCTCGTCCAGCCAGCCGTTTTTCACAGACAGGCTCATGCGGTCAAGCAGGATGCCGTACAGCGTTTTGGCATCGGTTGACAGATTTTGAAACCGCTGCTCCTGAAACAGAGCCTTTGGAATGCGGTAGAAGGAGAACAGCTCTCCGGCTTGTCCGTAGAAGTAGTCGTAGCTCATGGCATTAACGAATCATCAACTCACGGTCTGCAGCTCCCTTCATATACATGGCTTCTGCGATGTCATCTTCTGCCAATATGATTGCGGACTCCAATTCAAGGTACTTGTGTTTCTGCGCATCGTTCATCATTCGTAAGAACTCTTGTTCGATTGCGTCACGCTTGCTTGCTGCCTGCTGATAGCGTGGTGTTTTCAGCAGTTCTTCCCATTCAGGCTGAACGGCTTTGCTGAAATAGTTCAGCATAAAGTCTTTATCCATAGGCATCCTCCTATTTTCGAACGTGTTATGTGCAAAAATAAAAACGCAGCTTCTATTCAGTCAGAGTAGAAGCTGCGTTTTGCGGCTAGTTTGTGTGTTAGACCATCACTATTTACTTTTCTGCTTCAATACACTGCCTTAAAACATCACAGAATGCCATATCATCGTCTACGGCAGTGATTGCAGCGTTGATCAAAGTTTCTCGGTCAGTGTTACCCCAGTTGATGTGCAGACCATATTCCAACGCCATGCAGCGAATCAGCTCACGGGTGCTGCGACCATTGCCCTCACGAAAGGGATGTATGATATTCAGCTCTGCCATCGTCTGCGACAGATTTTGAATCTGTTTTTCTTCATCTTGTTCAGCAAGCAGCTTCTTGGCATGAATGTTTTTGAACACACGATCTAATTCTCGGTCAATCAGGTCTGGTGGGTAGAACATCGTGTCACCCTTGCTGATTTGTTCTTTGCGGATATGCCCTGCAAAGGGATACACATCTTCAAAAAGGAAACGGTGAATCCGAAACAGGTGAGTTTTTGTAAACCGTCCCTTGATTGGTTCCTGCAACAGAGCCATCTGTTTCACCGCCGTAAATTCCTCTTCGGCCTGTTTAAGTTCTGTTTTGTCACGGATGTCCAATTTGTTGATCAGAACATCCGTATCCGGGTAGCAGTACATGGACTGCACTGTGGTGTAGACATCATACTTCGAGAACATAATCAGCCCTTCTTCGCGTACTTTGCACGCAGTTCATTCACGATTTGCTGATAGCTGGCCTGACCGCTGCCGATGCGGTCAAGGTTGCTGCGCGTATCTTTGCTGATGGTCATGCCCTCAATGGCAAAGGTACCGTACACATTGCGGAGGTTGCTTTTGTGCTGGGCAGAGGTAGTGCATTTGACGCTCATAATTAAGCCTCCTGTGATTTGTATGATACTATATAAAGTTTATCGTGTATGTGTTCTCTTGTCAATCTATAACTTGCTGTCAAAAGAAAAAACGCAGCTTCTATTCAGTCGAATTACATCACGATTTCACAGGGCTTTGACAAGTGATTTCAGTGCCACAAGAATCGTAATTATCACAGTTCTTGGCATTTTCTTTTGCCAATCTGCCGAAAAGTTTTTCACATACACCAAACTTGGCTTTCCCTGCCCTCGGCGTTTTCGTTCAATCAGACCAAACTTTTCAAGTTCCCGGAGCAGCTTGATTGCTTTTGTTGTCTGCGCAACGTAACGACCTCTTGACAGCCTCGTCTGAAAAAATAAAAGCGCACAGCTTCTTGACATTGAAAAAGCAGTGCGCTATGTAATATAATATAGTCGGTATGGAATCAATCGCTCAAAAGATAATCTATGAGATATTCTTTTGGGATCATAAAATTTCTGCCGACCTTCAGGTACCGGATACGGTTCTGATGGATGCGCCGTATCACGCCGGTCTGGCTTTTGAAGCCCAAGAGATTTGTTGCATCTTCCACGGTAAGAACATCGGGATAGTTTGCAAACATTTTCGTGTAAAATCTTCTGGCTTGAAATTTGCTCATCATACTTGACTTTCCTTTCGTTTTGTGCCTAAGCAGAGGAGCGTTCTGCCCTGCATCCCTCCTGAACATCCCTCCAATTTCCATTTGGGCGGTCCAAACCGAAAAAACAGAGTAGAGGGAAAACGCATCGAAAAATCGTGGACATTTCAAATTATTGTCCGTTGAGGCGTGAATTTTGCCTTTGCACAGTGGGAACTAGATATCACTAGATATCACTGGATGACACCAGATGGAAGATGAGGACAAAAACTCAAAATCCCTTGTGCTAATAACACGTGTGGGTTCGACCCCCACCACCGGCATTGAAAAGCAGCTTAGAATCGTAAGATTTTAGGCTGCTTTTCTTTTTTATCTCCCACATTCGGCTCATTTTCACACTTTTGTCTCCTCCGGGAAGATCCAGACGATGGCATTGGCAGAAGATACCTTACTGGAGAAATCCAGATGTATATAAATGTTGCTTGTTGTGTTGATGTCACTGTGACCCAGCCACTCCTGGATTTCCTTCAGGCTCACGCCATTGGCATAGAGCAGACTGGCGCAGGTCGTGGAAACGGATACGCTTCATCTGGTGTGCGACCAGAAAATCCGGGAAATGCTGACTCAGAAAGTCGGGCCGAATCCGCTTTCCCATCGGGTCTGCATCTCCGACTTGAACTTTTCCTTACGAGGACGTTCAACGCGATCTGCCGGGTTGGAACGGATCATGCCGATTTGAAAAGCATACTGTAAGCATTTGCGGATGTTGGCATGATAGTGAATGACGGTGTTTGCCGTAAGGCCACGATCCAACTCATGCTGGTAGAAGTCTTGGATGTATTTGGGATGCTGTTCCATATCCTGCAATGTATAGTGGAGCGGTTCAAAATATGGGACGATCTTGTGAATGATTGCTCTTTCATAGCTGGTATAGGTTGTGATTTCCACTTATGACTTCATCATTTTCAACCAGTCCGTGATGAAGTCGGTGAAAAGTACCGGGGAGTTATCAAGGCAGGGGTCAACTTTTTTGATGGGGCTGACCTTCAGCCAATTATTGGCAACGGAATATTGCAGGGCATCGATCAACTCCTTGTGCCAATCAAGAAGCTGCTGTACACTGGCCTCCTCCTGCTGACGCTCATAGCGGAAGAACGTTTCCAGATCGCGCGGAGAGAGTGCTTTCAAAGACAGCCGCTTCTTTTCAAAGTATGGGACAACTACTCTTCCCAGATCATAAGCATATCTGCCATAGGTTTCGGGCGGAAGGTTCATCACACTTTCCCGAAGCCAGCGGTTCAGATATTCCGATACCGGTAGGTCGGAAACCTGCTGCATCGTTTCAGGGTTAAACTCTTTTTGTGTTTTACGCAACAGAGATTCAGCTCTTTTTTTGTTTCCTTTAACCGGAAGTCCTGTGCGATGGACTTGGTTCTGCGCTTTCCATTTGTGTCTTTCCAGCTCAGAATCATCTGATACATACCGTTTTGTTCTCTTAAATGTCCGGCCACATTTGTCATAGTGATGCTCCTTTCTGTTCGCAGCCAAACGTCCTTTGTAATCCTTGAACATCATCATGTACCGCTCTGTCTTGCGGTCGGGCTCTTCCTGAATCAAAGTGCAGGCTGCGATCTCGCTCATTCCTGTCCTCTCCTTTCCAGTTCAATATGTCAATTATTTGAAAGAAAATACTATATGTAAATAGCAACAGTCTTTTTCGGGTACCATCGCCCTTGCCAAAGGAGATATTTGAGTTTAGAACTTCATCGGCAGCGCATCCTTCCTGCACTTGCCGTTGTAGGTGGTGTAGATGGGATAAACGTACCGCCGCCAGCCCGGAAGCTTGGCGGGGTTATCCCGGCTGATGCGGTAGAGCTCCATGGGATGGACGCCGCTCAGCGCACGGATAAGCCGCTCCGCGCTGTACTGTCCATGATAGCGTTTTTCAGGGAGTACAGCCATACCTCGGCCAGTGCTTCAAAGGTCAGGTCAGTTCGATTCAGGTTGTAAAAGCCTGCCTCGGCTTTCCTTTGAATCAGCACCCGTTTGACCTCCACATAGGCCGTTCCGTAAACGTAACCCCATTGGATCTTCCCTTCCGGTGTGCGCGCCTTGATGTACCTGCCTTCCCATCGACCGTCCTTACGCTTGCGAATGTTTTCTCCCCGTCGCGCCATCGCTGTTTCCTCCTGCTGTTTAGACCCTCATCTGACCCCTTATTTTCTCAATCTTCGTTTACAGCTGGAATTATTATACAAAACTGGGCATGACACAAAAACAATCCGGCCTTCGCGATGTTTTTTCAGGGTCAAATGTGATACATTTATGATGATTTCTATTGAATCCCAGATATAACCATGATAAAATAAGATGAGATTATAGACAACGATGTCAAAGGAACGGTATCCTCCATTTTCCATGTGAAGGATACTCCTTTATTGCGGAAAGGGGTGAACAAGGTGGCACTGCGTCTGTTTGAACACAACGAGAAAGCATATCATGCGGCAGTCTGGATGATGGAGCAGTATGGCAAGGCCGCCATTGTTCATCCCACCGGCACTGGAAAGAGCTACATTGCGTTCAAGCTGATCGAAGACAACCCGGAGAAGGTCGTGATCTGGCTTTCTCCCAGTGAATACATCTTCAAGACACAGCTGGAGAGCCTGAAAAGGAACGACCCGGACTTTTCGCTGGCGAACGTCCATTTTTACACCTATGCGAAGCTGATGTGCTGTACCGAAGGCCGGCTTGCAGAAATCGCAGGACTTCAGCCCTCTTATATCATATTGGACGAATTCCACCGTGCCGGCGCGGAATGCTGGGGCGAAAGCACGGTGGCTTTGTTAAAGTTATGTCCGGAGGCAAAACTGCTGGGCTTAACAGCGACAAACATCCGATATCTGGATAATAACCGCGACATGGCCGAAGAGCTTTTTGATGGCCGTGTTGCGAGCGACATGACCCTTGGCGAAGCAATCGTCAGGGGTATTTTGCCTGCCCCGAACTATGTGACCACGGTCTACCAGTACCAGAAAACGCTTGCAAAGTATCAGGCTCGGGTGGACAACCTACGAACACCGGGCATTCAGGATGCAAACCAAAAGTATCTGGATGCCCTGCGCCGGGCATTGGAGCAGGCGGATGGCCTGGACAGGGTCTTTGCCCATCATATAACGAATAAGTGCGGCAAGTACATCGTGTTCTGCGCCAGCAAGGAGCACATGGACGAGATGGTGCCCCATGTGCCGGAGTGGTTTGCAGGGGTCAACCCGGACGTTGTGGTGTATCAGGCCTATTCAGATGACCCGAACACCGACAAAGCCTTTTCGGACTTCAAGACAGACACCAGCAACCGGCTGAAGTTGCTGTTCTGCATCGATATGCTCAACGAGAGCGTCCATGTGGAGGGGATTTCCGGGGTCATCCTGTTCCGACCTACCATCTCGCCCATCATCTACAAGCAACAGATCGGACGTGCCCTGACCGCTGGAGATAATACGACACCAATTATCCTAGATGTTGTCAACAACTTTGAGGGCTTGGCCAGCATTTCCGGTCTGCAAAGCGAGATGCAGGAGGCGGTCCATCGGCTCTATGCCAACGGCGAGGGCGATAAGATCGTCACCGAGTGGTTCGAGGTCGTTGAGCAGGTACATGACTGCCGGGTGCTGTTCGAGCAGCTGCAGGCAAGCCTTTCTTCCAGTTGGGAGCACTATTTCTCCGAGGCAAGCATTTACTATGCGGAGCATGGCAACCTGAATGTCCCGAAACTATATACCACACCCAGCGGTCTGAGTCTTGGCGTGTGGCTGGTCACCCAGCGCCGTGTGCGCGAGGGACAGACCCAAGGAAATCTGACCGAACAGCAAATTGCACGGCTGGACAGCATCGGTATGGTCTGGGGCAACCGCGATGACCGCCAGTGGAACGAAGGATATCAGAAAGCACGGCGCTACTTTGATGCCCATGGCGACCTGAATGTTCCGGTTGGTTATGTGTCGCCTGACGGATACAATCTCGGGAATTGGGTCAAGCGGCAGAGGTATACCCGTCATAATCCGGAAAAAAGCTGTGCCGTTTTGACGGAGGAACGTATTGCGAGGCTGGACACCATCGGATGCGGTGGGAAAAAGCGGACTCGAGAGCGCAGCGGTTGGAGTTGGCACAAGAGCCTAAGAGGAAAAGCGAAAATCTGGATGTCTCAGCTGACCATAAACGGGAGAAGGCATCGGTTTGTGTAGTCGATCGTTTGACCCGGAGTAGTTACTTCAAAGTGGGTCAAAGAAGTTGTGAAAATGCAAAAAAGCTAAAGGAGTTATTGGGGTATTATGTCAAAATTTCGGCATGATGTAATGTTGAAGGTCGTGAAAATCATCGATCTGATAATGATTACGATTCCATTTGCACTTTGTTGGGAACTGTACTATTCATATCAGGTCTATGCAAAGTTTGGTTGGAAGGGCAACTGGGCCATAATCGGTCTGTTTGCGGTGTTGTTCTTCCTGCTGGGCAAAGTCTACGATGCGTTCTGGATGTCCCTGCAACGCATTTCAGAGTTGATTTATGGGCAAGTGCTGGCGGCAATGGCGACAGACGGCATCCTGTATATCGTGATCTGCCTGATGTCTCGGCGGCTCTGCAATATTCTGCCGGGCATTGCGGCGATTGTCGGACAGGTCGTGATGGCAACCCTGTGGGTAAGATGCGCCCATAGCTGGTATTTTCGGACCTTTCCGCCTCAGCCCACGGCAGTGGTCTACGATGTCCGGCATGGTCTGGAAAAGCTCATCAATGAATATGGCCTTTCGAAAAAGTACGATGTCAAGATGACATTGAATGTGGAAGAATGTCTGAGCGACCTGAGCCTGCTGGGTGGAATGCAGAGCGTGTTCATCAGCGGTGTTCACAGCCATGAGCGTAACATCATTCTGAAATACTGCATAGGGCAGGGCATCAATGTGTTCGTGATTCCTCGTGTGGGCGATGTGATCATGAGCGGTGCCCAGCCGATGCATATGTTCCATCTGCCCATGCTGCGTGTGGGCCGCTACATGGCAAGCCCGGAGTTCTTGTTTGTCAAGCGTGCCATGGATATTGTGATCTCGCTGGTGGCACTGGTTATCCTGAGTCCGGTGTTTCTGATTACGGCTATTGCAGTCAAATCCGATGGTGGTCCTGCTTTTTACAAGCAGGTTCGCCTGACCAAAGACGGCAAGCAGTTCGAAATCCTCAAGTTCCGTTCCATGCGGATGGATGCAGAAAAAGACGGCGTGGCCCGCCTTTCCACCGGCGATGAGGATGACCGTATTACCAAAGTGGGCCATATCATCCGTGCCTGCCGCCTGGATGAGCTGCCACAATTGCTGAATATTCTAAAAGGTGATTTGTCTATTGTAGGTCCACGCCCGGAACGTCCGGAGATTGCCGCACAGTACTGCGAGGAGATGCCGGAGTTTGCGCTGCGTTTGCAGGCAAAAGCCGGTCTGACCGGTTATGCGCAGGTGTACGGTAAGTACAACACCACCCCCTACGATAAGCTGCAGATGGATTTGATGTACATTGCCCATCCCAGTCTGGTCGAGGACCTGAAGATCATGCTGGCAACTGTGAAGATTTTGTTCATGCCGGAGAGCACGGAAGGAGTGGCAGAGGGTCAGACCACGGCGATGGGACAGGAGACGAAGTGATGCAGAATGATTTTGGTCTGATCAGTATCATTATGGCAGCGTACAATGCTGAAAAAACGATTGAACAAGCAATCAACTCAGTCTTGAGCCAGACGTACCCTGATTTCGAACTTCTGGTTGTGAACGACTGTTCGACAGATAAAACCGCAATGTTGGCTGAAGCAATCGTGAAAAAAGATGATCGGGTTCGGTTGATTTCGAATGAGAAGAACAGCGGCGTTTCTTACACCCGGAAACATGGGCTGGAAGAAGCTAGCGGTGAGTGGGTCGCTATTCTTGACAGCGATGATGCGTGGGCACCGGAGAAACTGGAAAAGCAGATCAAGCTTCAAAAGAAAACAAATGCAGACCTGCTGTTTACCGGATCGGCTTTCATGGATGCGGATGGAAAACCAATCGACTGGTATCTAGCTGCTCCTGCAGAAGTTACCTACCGGCAGCTGTTGAAACAGAATGTCTTATCTAATTCTTCTGCGCTTGTCCGTAAAGAGCTATATGCAAAGTACTATGCGGTAGGCGATGGAATGCATGAAGACTTTGCGATGTGGCTCAACATCCTGAAAGATGGACGAAAGGCCTATGGTGTAGATGAGCCGCTGCTCATTTATAGAATTGCAAAATCATCGAAGTCGGGCAATAAGTTCAAGGCTGCGAAGATGAATTGGAATACATATCGGTATATCGGATTGAACCCGATAGAGGCCGTTTATTATGAGGGCTGGTACATGATAAAAAATGTGATCAAGTACACGAACCTGAAAATATCCGAGGGGGGGATGGAATGAGGTAATTTACATTGCTTCGTTTGATATTCTGGTCGTCCCTGAGCAACTGCATGAAGAACAACTGGAGGCTGCATGATGGCTTCCAAGTATTCTGTATTGATGTCAGTTTATCACAAAGAGAAGCCAGAGTATTTGAAGTAAGCAATTGAGAGCATTCAAGCACTGTAAAAAACGAGCTGATTGCTCGGATAGATAGCGATGATACTGCGTATCCGGATCGCTGTGAGAAACAGCTTGCCGTGTTTGACGAGCATCCGGAAGTGAGTATATGCTCCGGTATTGTAGAGGAGTTTACTACTGATCCGAATACCGTCGATGCGAAGCGTGTGCCGCCAGAGACGAATGCGGAAATTGTGGAGTTTGCAAAGAAGCGCAATCCGTTTAATCACCCCTGCGTGATGTATAAAAAATCCACAGTTGAAGCAGTCGGCTCGTATCAGGATTTCTATTTGCTGGAGGACAATTATCTTTGGCTGCGGATGCTGATGGCTGGATATCAGGGATACAACATTCAGGAACCTCTGCTCCACATGAGGGCTGGTTCTGAGATGTATAAGCGCCGGGCAGGCTGGAAGTATGTCAAAACGCAGGTAAGACTATTCCGGTTTATGAGAGACAGTGAGCTTATCGGTGAGGGCCAGTATCTGAAAAGCTGTCTGATCCGAAGTGGGTCGGCGTTGGCACCGAACTGGTTAAGGAAGTTTGTGTTTGAGAAAGTGTTGAGAAATTGAGGTGGAAGGATAGGTATGTCTACATCAGTAAGAGAACTACAAATGGCGCTACTGGATATGCTGGTGAAAATCGATGAACTCTGCAAAAAATACGAGATTAACTATTCCTTGTCTTCTGGAACGGTTTTGGGAGCAGTACGCCATGGTGGATTTATACCATGGGATGATGATTTGGATCTGATGTTTGTTCGTGAAGAGTATGAAAAATTCCTTCGGATTCCGAATGAAGAATTTCAAAGGTGCGGATTTACCCTTCAAAAAGCTTTTACAAAAGAATGGCCAATGTTTTTTTCAAAAGTTCGAAAAAATGGGACAACATTTATTGAAAAATATCCCAATAAACTGAAAGGTGCCCATCAGGGAATTTATATTGATATATTTCCAGTAGACAATCTCTATAACTCGATGCTTGCGGCGAATGTGCAATGGAATGTGTTTCATTTATTAGCTGCAAAATGCTTGGATAAGAGAGGTTATCGTACAACTAGTTTGAAAAAGAAATTTGCACTGACTGTTGCGAGATTTTTGCCAGAGTCACCAATGATTCGTTTTGTGGAGGCTTCCAATCAGAAAAAAAGCAAAAACGTTCATATTTTCTTGGGAGCTTCTGTTGATCGGGATAAGAGTATCTATCCGCGAGAAATGTTTGAAGAATATACAAGCGTTGAGTTTGAGGGGAAGACTTTTTCGGTAATAAAAGATTATAAGAAATATTTGGAAATAACGTATGGGAACTATATGGAACTGCCTCCGGAAAAAGATCGATTGGCAGCAATTCATGCGGAATATGTTGATCTGAATAAGTCTTATGAGGAGTATGTGAAATAAAAACATATGAAGGTATTGTTGGTCAGCCATACGGTTTTAAGCAGAACTGGAAATATGGGGAAAACGCTTCTGGGATATCTTGCGGATTTTAGCCCCCAAGAGGTGGCACAGTTCTATATCCATTCAGAGGTTCCGACGGATAACTCGGTTTGCATGGATTATTATCGTTTTACTGATGTTGATGCGGTGAAATCTGTTTTTTCTCGACATGAGGGAACTCGTTTTAATGCAGAAAACATTGAACTGAAGAGTAGTACAACACGCAGAGATGTTGGAACGCTTGGGGAAATATATCAATTCGGACGCAAGAGAAGCGGAAGTATTTATCTGATGCGCAACCTGTTATGGAAGCTTGCACATTGGAAAACGCAGGACTTGAAAAATTGGCTGCGAGAAGTGGCTCCGGATGTGATTCTGTTTGCATCTGGAGACTACGCATTTATGTATGATATTGCATATTGGATGGCCAATTTCCTGCATGTGCCGTTGGTTGTTTCATGTATGGATGACTACTATCTCCACAATGCGAACGAAAAGAGTGCGATAGGACGATTTCAGCATAAACTGTACCTAAAAACGGTAAAGAAAACAATGCGGTATGCGGAGTGCATTTTGACCATTTGCGACTCGATGAAAAAAGAGTACGAAAAGTTTTTTTCCAAGACTTGTTATGTACTGCACACATCGGCGGAGCAAAGAAAGTTGCGAATTGATCCCAATGCACAGAGAATTTCTTACATTGGAAATCTGGGATATAATCGAAATCTTCAACTGGTGGAAATTGGAAATGTGTTAAGAAATTTCGGCAGACAGGTGGAAGTCTATTCTGGTGAGAGAAATGAAGATACTCTGGCTACGCTGAAAAAAGATGGCATTTGTTTTCATGGGAGTATCTCTGCGGAAGAAGTACTAACGGTGATGAAAAATTCACTGGCTGTTATCCATACAGAGAGTTTTGACCCGGAAATTCAAAATGAGATTCGCTTCTCAGTCTCTACAAAAATCGCCGAGTCACTAATGTATGGCCCGTGCCTGATTGCTTATGGTCCAGAGGGAATCGCATCAATCGATTATCTGAAAGAAAATAATGCCGCATATGTGATTTCAAGGCCGGAAGATCTGGAAAAAGGTCTCGAGGAGATTTTGACAAATAAGGAATTACGGGAGCAGATTGTAAGAAATGCCAGAGCATTGGCGTTGAAAAATCATAACGCAGATGTAAACCCTCGAAAGGTTCGCAAATGGCTGCAAGAAGTGGTGGATAAGTCACAAAATGAAAATTCTACAAATTAATTGCGTATACGACTATGGAAGCACTGGAAAAATCACGAGAGATATCCATAAAAGCCTGCAGAAAAATGGATTTGATAGTGTTGTTTTATATGGACGTCGTCAGAAAGTACAGGAAGCAGGGGTTTATAAAACCTGTACAGAGTTTGAGGCGAAGGCATGGAATGTTCTGTCCCGGCTGACAGGTCAGCCGTATGCTGTGACACCATTTGGAACACTGACACTGTTGCACCGATTGGAGCGGGAAAAACCGGATGTGGTGCATCTGCAGTGCATCAATGGTTACTTTGTGGATATCTACCGACTTTTAAATTATCTGAAAAAGAATCACATTCCAACCGTTTTAACGCTTCATGCTGAGTTTATGTATACCGGAAATTGCGGGCACGCATTTGAATGCAATGAATGGAAGGCTGGTTGTCATAATTGCCCAAATCAAAAAGAAGCAATCAATTCCACCAGAAAAGGAGCAGCTGCGTGGAACTGGAAGAAGATGAAAGGAGCATTTGAAGGGTTTGATGACCTGATCCTTTGTCCGGTTTCGAATTGGGTGGGAGAGCGAGCGGCACAGTCGCCGGTACTGAGGCAGTATCCAATCCGCACCGTATTAAATGGAATTGACACAGATGTATTTCATTATCGAGAAAAAGAAGCGTTGGTTCTTCGAGAGAAACTAAATGTTGGCGACCGCAAGATGATCCTTCATGTGACGGCAAGCTATACCAACCCTGTAAAGGGCGGAAAGTTTATCACGGAACTGTCCCAACGGTTGGATTCCGAAAAGTACGTGGTTGTTGTTGTGGACGGATTGAATAACCCGCCCCCGAAAGAATTTTGCGGTATCTATTATGGTCGTGCAAATGGACAGGAGGAGCTTGCGGCGTTCTATTCTGCAGCTGATGTGATGGTATTGACAAGCTATCGTGAATGCCTTCCGACCACTTGTCTGGAGTCACTTTGCTGTGGCACAGAAATTGTCAGTTTCTATTTTCATGGAGATGAAGGCGAAGGAAGCTTCCCAGAAAAATACGTGCATTTTATTCCACATGGTGATATGGAACAGCTTACTGACACTGTGAAAAATGTATCTGAACATCATGAAGAAAAGAAAATTTGTTGTGAGGCTGGTCGAAAAATATTTTCTCAAAAAGTAATGGTGGAAAATTATGAGAAAATATACAAAAAGCTTTTGGAGCAGAGTACGGATTAAAATATGATTCCTTATTATGGATTGATCTTATGGACAGGAACCCTTTATGGCGGGATAAAACACGTCCGACTGAAAGATAAAAAGAAGACTTTTGTCTGTCTGGCTTTTTTGTCAACCGTGTTACTGCAGAGTCTCCGTGCAGAGTATGTTGGTGGAGATATGGTACAGTACCTGCGAGGGTATGAGCTTAGTGCGCAGCGGGGATGGTTGGATCCCGTTTTTAACTTTGAGCTGATTTTTCGTATCCTGATTCATACGCTGGCAGTATTCCATGTGCCAAGGCAGGGGTTTATTGCTATCATGTCTGTGCTATGTCAAGCACCAATTTTCTATTTCTTTTATAGAAGAGCAAAAAATCCGTGCTTGAGCATCTTGATCTATTTTACATTCGGCTTGTTTACGTTTTCCTTCTCAGGAATCCGGCAGATGATTGCAATAGGTCTGTTTTTGCTGGCTGTACTCCAAGCGGAGGATGAGCAGTGGCTCAAATTTACAGCATTGATTCTTTTGGCAGCAATGTTCCATAAGTCTGCGCTGATTGGGATAGTCGTATGGCCGCTTTCAAAAATCAAAGTCAAAAATCATATCGTTCATTTCTTGATGCTTGGAGCATTTATAGTTGAGATTTTCATGGCACCGGCCATTATACAAGTTGCTGCGACATTGTTTGACAGCTATAATACGATCCAGTTTACAGGAGCATACGCCTGTTTCTTATTGTATGCTCTGATCTGGTTTATAAGCTCCCTTTTTATTCGATGTGATGCCCCGTGGAACCTGTATATAAATTGTATGTATCTAGCTGCGGCAATCCAATGCTTGGGCCTTTATCATATGAATATTGGCCGGGTGGGGTATTACTTTGCTTTCTTTGAATGCCTTTTGATTCCTGAATTGATTGTAAAAACAACCCGATCGAGAGAATTGAAACTTATGCTTTACGTTGGATGTGTGGCGTTCTGCCTGCTGTACTTCTACAAGAATACAGGCTGGGGATATCTGGGAGTCAGTCCGTATGTTCCGTTCTGGAAATGAAAGCAGAAGAAAGGGATAAGACAGTGAAAATTACATTTATATCAAATTTCCTTGGCCCGCATCAGCTTCCATTCTGTAAGGCAATGGTGAATCGTTTGGGCGAGGATTTCAAATTTGTCGCTACTGAGCCGATGACGGAGGAACGCATCAAATTAGGCTGGAGTCTGGATAAAGATACATACCCGTTTGAGATAAAAGCAAATGAAAGCAATGAGCTGCAGAAAAAAGCTGAACAACTGGCTATTGAAAGCGATGTTGTGATCATTGGAAGTGCGCCGGATTCCTATATTATCCCACGTCTGAAAAGAAATAAACTGACTTTCAAATACAGTGAGCGCCCATTGAAGAAGGGTATCCATTGGAACAACCTTGTGCATATCATTTGCGGAATGTGGCTTCATCACGGACGATTCCAATCTAAGCCGCTTTATATGCTGGCGGCAAGTGCATACACAGCAGGAGATTACGCTCGTTTGGGCTGTTACCGAGGAAAATGCTACAAATGGGGATATTTTCCGGAGGCAAAAAAATATGATCCGGATGAGTTGATGAAAGGAAAGCTGTCGGCTGCATCAGATGGGCTGAAGAGCCCGTGCGTTTCCATCCTGTGGGCAGGAAGATTGATCGGATGGAAACACCCGGATGCTTCCATTCTGCTGGCGGAGTCTCTCAAAAAAAAGGGTTATTCTTTTAAAATGACCATTATTGGTACGGGTGAAATGGAAGAACAGCTCCATAACATGATTGAAGATAAAAATCTGGAAGACTGCGTGGAAATGCCTGGCGCTATGAAGGCGAGTGAAGTCCGTTCCTATATGGAAAAAGCCGATATTTACCTCTTTACCAGTGATTTCAACGAAGGCTGGGGCGCAGTGCTAAATGAGTCGATGAACAGTGGATGTGCAGTAGTTGCGAGCCATGCCATTGGCTCTGTACCATTTTTGATTAAAAATGGAGAAAATGGGCTGATTTATGAAAACGGAAATCAAGAGGATTTAGAGAAGAAAGTCCAAGGACTTTTAGAAGATGTACCTTTAAGAAGAAAAATTGGAGAAAATGCGTGCAAGACAATAATAAATACTTGGAATGCGGAAAATGCGGTAAATCGTTTTATGAAATTAGCAGATACATTATCGAGGAAAGGAAAGGCAGAAGACCTATTTTTCGATGGCCCGTGCAGTAAAGTGGGAATCTTAAAAAATGACTGGTTTTGCTCTAAATGATTGGTGAATAATATGAAAGAAGTAAAGCCACTAATTAGTGTTATCGTTCCAGTTTATAATGTCGAACGGTACCTCAATCAGTGTGTGGATTCTATTATAAATCAAACATATACAAATTTGGAAATTATATTGGTTGATGATGGATCCCCAGATAGATGTCCACAAATTTGTGACGAGTATGCATATCGAGACAAACGGATAAAAGTATTTCATACGGAAAATGGGGGACAATCAAAAGCACGAAATCTAGCTTTGAAACACTGTAGAGGAGACTACATTGCGTTTGTTGACAGCGATGATTGGATTAAAGAAGATACATTTGAGAAGGTATTAAGTGAAATAAAAAAACAAAATGTAGACGTAGCTTTCTATACGGCAAATATAATTATGAATGGAATTTGTGTGGAAAAACGATTTCAGTACTTCCCTGATAAAATGGTGGTTCCCCAAAATAAATTGATTGAACTTACATTGAAAGATGAAATTGGAGGACAACCGTGGCTAAAGGTGATGAAAAGAAAGTGCTGGAGGGATGTTGAATTTCCGGAAGGACGCATTTATGAGGACCTTGCAATTTCATTTAGACCCTTTATATATGCCAACAATGGAGCGGTTTTTTTAGATGAGGCTTTATATAATTATCGAATGAATTTGAGTGGAACATCACTTGAGTATAATCCGCAAAGAAATTATCATATCTTTTTGGCATTTAAGGATCATTATGAATATGCATTGAAATATTATAAAGCTGTGGAAGAAGAGTGTTTGGAAAGGACTGCTTCGTTTGCAATGGGATATTGCAACAATAGAATTCGATACATTTACAATGGTAATGTGGATAGTTTGACAGATACAGAAGATTGGCTGAGAAGAAATAAAAGACGAATAATGAGGTGTTCTAGTTTATCTGCTAAAAGAAAAGCAATGATAGCACTGTATTTGGGCGTTAAACCTCTTTATATGATACTATACAGAGGAATTATAACTTTGGAAAGGCAAAAGGATGAGTAATCGAACACAAAAAAGTGTTAAAAATATGACCATTGGAATGCTATCGCAGCTTTTCACGTTGTGGCTCAGTTTTGTCTCTAGAACGGTATTTATTAAATTTTTAACAGCAGAATATTTGGGAATTAGCGGCCTGTTTTCAAATGTTCTTACAGTTTTATCATTTGCTGAGCTTGGAATTGGTGATGCAATGACGTATGCAATGTATAAGCCCGTAAAAGAAGATAACCGAAAACTTGTTAATCAATTGATGGTTGTCTATAAGAAGGCATATACAGGAATTGCAGTTGTTGTCGGTGCTATTGGCTTAGGTCTCTCTTTCTTTCTGAGCTTTATTATCGCTGAGCCTCCAGATATTCCGGAAAGCCTACAACTAATATTTTGGCTCTATGTCGTTAACAATATGGCATCATATATACTTACCTATAAGAAGTCTATTCTTATAGCCTATCAGGAAAACTATATTGTTTCAGAAGTTCAACAAATTGCATCACTTATTCAACAGATTGCACAGATGATAGTGCTGTGTTTCACCAAGCAATATATTCTTTATTTAATAATACAGATTTTGTGCACGATTTTGAACAACATTATTATTTCTGTTGTTGTAAAAAAAAGATATCCATGGATTAATGAAAAAGATGGTGAAGAACTCCCACAAGAAGTATCAAAAGAGATTTTTAAAAATGTAAAAGCTCTTTCGATTTCAAAAATTGCCGGTGTTGTTAGCAATGGATCCGATAATATTATTATATCTAAATTTGTTGGGTTGAGTTCAGTTGGCGTTGCATCAAACTATACAATGATCATCAATTCATTAAATGGAATATTGTGGAATGGACTTTCAAGCCTAACAAGTAGCTTTGGTAATTTTAACGTGGACAGCACGATTGGACAAAGAAGAAAACTATTCAATGAGTTATTTCTATGTTCATATTGGTTGTACGGTTTTATGACAATAGGAATTATCACACTAGCAAATTCATTCGTTCAATTATGGGTTGGATCAAATTATCTTGTGCCGCAAGGTGTTGTGCTGGCGCTGGTTCTTATTACATATATAAGTGGTGTTAATTTTCCGGTTTATACCTACCAAAGTACTTTGGGAATGTTTGACAAAATGAAGATTCCGTATGTGTTATTTGCTGTATTCAACATCTTGTTATCCATTCTACTTGGAAAAAATTGGGGATTGTTCGGCGTTTATATTGCGACATCGATTACACGATTATGCACTTCTGAGGTGTCGTCTGGGTATTATGTTTATCGTTATGGATTGAAATTGTCACCATTAAAATATTTAAAAAAATATGTAATTTATTTTTTGATTCTGATTCTAAATATATTGGTAACAAATTATGCTGTTTCTCTTGTGCAAATAGCAGGAATTATAGGCTTTAGTATTAAAGTGGTTACTTGTACAGTGGTGTGTAATGCCATATATTTTGTTTGCTTTTTTAGGACAACAGAGTTTCGGAATTTACTTATTCGTGCAAAAGGCTTATTGAGTAGTAGGAGGAAATAAAAATGTCTGCATTTGATAACGCAACCCTTATGATTACCGGTGGTACCGGTTCTTTCGGTTCTACCGTTCTGAAGCATTTCCTTGACTCTGACCTGAGGGAGATCCGTATCTTCTCCCGCGATGAGAAGAAGCAGGACGATATGCGCCATGAGCTTCAGGCAAAACACCCGGAAGCGGCTAAGAAGGTCAAGTTCTACATCGGTGATGTCCGCAACCCGCAGTCCATCAAAGATGCGATGCCCGGTGTTGACTACATCTTCCATGCTGCTGCCCTGAAGCAAGTTCCGTCCTGCGAGTTCTTCCCCATGCAGGCGGTTCAAACCAACATCATCGGCACGGATAATGTCCTGCATGCGGCAATCGATGCAGGTGTCAAGCGTGTGGTTTGCCTGTCCACTGATAAGGCGGCTTACCCCATCAATGCCATGGGTATCTCCAAGGCTATGATGGAGCATGTTATCTTTGCAAATGCCCGTGTGGCCGCAGAGCGTGGCGGTACGACCATCTGCTGCACTCGTTATGGTAACGTTATGTGCTCTCGCGGCAGTGTCATCCCTCTGTTCATCGACCAGATCAAGGCGGGCAATCCCATCACCATCACGGACCCGAATATGACCCGTTTTCTGATGAACCTGGATGAGGCTGTGGACCTGGTCATGTTTGCTTTCCAGCACGCCAACCCCGGCGACCTGTTCATCCAGAAGTCGGATGCCTCTACCATCGGGGATCTTGCCAAGGCTGTCCAGCAGCTCTTCGGCGATACCGGCACGAACATCATCGGCACTCGTCACGGCGAGAAGCTGTTCGAGACCCTGATGACCCGTGAGGAGCGTCTGCGCAGTGAGGACATGGGGCACTACTTCCGTGTCGCCGCCGACAACCGCGACCTGAACTATGACAAGTTCGTAGTCAAGGGCGAGGTTCATACCATGGCCGATGAGTCTTACACCAGCCACAACACTACTCGTTTGGATGTAGAGGGCACCGTGAAGAAAATCATGACCACTGAGTATGTGCAGAACGAGTTGAAGGGTATTCCCAATGTCTAAGGAAAAGCTCCTGCTGGTCGGTGCTGGTGGTTTTGGACGCATGGTGGCCGAGCAGGCAATGCTCCAGTATGACTGCGCTTTTGTGGACGATGGACAACCTGTTGGGACAGAGGTTTGTGGTACTCCTGTTGTTGGTGAGATTGCAAATTTGCCTGAGTTGCGCAAGAGTTATGGTTTGCTCGTGGTTGGAATTGGTAATAACAACTTCCGGGTGCAGGTATATGAGAAAGCTGCGGCAATGGACTATACTTTCCCGAATATCATTGCACCCAGTGCCTACGTTAGCCCCTACGCCAAACTTGGTAATGGGTGTGTCATTTTGCAGAATGCCTGTGTTCAGAATGGCGCAGTCGTGGGCAATGGTGTGCTGTTGAACGCAGGTGCAGAAGTCCATTGTGATGCGGTCGTGGAAGATTATGCGCTCATTTATGCAAACAGTGTCGTTCGTACTGGTGCAAAAGTTGGTAAGTACGCTCGTATCGGCAGCAATGTGACGGTTTGCAATTCTGCTGTTGTGCCAGATGGCGCAGATATTCCAGACTGTACCGCAGTACATTAAAGAGGTGAAAGGATGAACATTCTGGTGACAGGGGCCAAGGGCATGGTGGGAACCGCCCTTGTGAACAACCTGAAAAATATCCGAGACGGAAAAAACAAGACCCGCCCAGAACTGCATATTGATGAAATCTATGAATACGACCTGAATTCGACCCCGGCAGAACTGGACGAGTACTGCTGGAAAGTAGATTTCGTGTTCAATCTGGCTGGTGTCAACCGCCCAGAAAACCCGGAAGATTTCATGAAGGGCAACTTTGGCTTTGCAGCTGATCTGCTGAACTGCCTGAAAAAGCACGGCAATAAGGCAACCATTATGCTGTCCTCGTCCATTCAGGCAACTCTGGCCGGACGCTTTGGCAACAGCGAGTATGGCCGAAGCAAGAAGGCGGGTGAAGAGCTGTTCTTCGATTATGCCCAAGAAACTGGTGCAAAAGTGGCGGTCTATCGTTTTCCGAATCTAATGGGACACAGTCAGCCAAAGTACAATAGTGCAGTCAGTACCTTCTGCTGGGCAGTGGCCAACGACAAACCTTTTACGGTCAATGATCGGAGTACAGAACTGGAGCTGCTGTACATCGATGACTTGGTAGAAGGTATGTTTGACCTGCTGGAAGGTAAGGAGCAGCACTGTGAGTTCGATGGCGTGGAAACGGTTCTCAAAGCGGATGGCCGTTACTGCTGCGTCCCCGTGACATATAAGGTCACGCTGGGCGAAATCGTAGACCTACTGCAGGAGTTCAAGGCACAGCCTACGACCCTGATGATGCCGAAGATGCCAGATGGCTCCTTTGCCAAGAAGCTGTACTCCCTGTATCTGACCTATCTGCCGACTGACAAGTTCAAGTATGCTTTGAAGATGAACGTGGACAGCCGTGGTTCCTTCACTGAACTGGTGCATACCGCCGACTGCGGACAGGTGAGCATCAACATCAGCCGCCCGGGCATTACCAAGGGGCAGCACTGGCATAACTCCAAGTGGGAGCTGTTCATTGTGGTGGCTGGGCACGGTTTGATTCAGGAGCGAAACATCAATACCGGCGAAACGGTGGAGTTTGAGGTTTCTGGGGACAAGATCGAGGCTGTCCACATGATTCCCGGTTGGACCCACAACATCATCAACCTGTCGGAGACGGAAAATCTGGTGACGGTGATGACCTGCAACGAGATTTTTGACCCAAAGCACCCAGACACCTTCTTTGAGCTGGTGTGAGAGGAGAAAACCAATGGCTGATTATAGTAGTGTATCTTTTAAGAATAACGGCAAGTTGAAGCTGCTGATCATCGTGGGCACCCGCCCGGAGATCATCCGCCTGGCAGCGGTTATCAACAAAACCCGCAAGTACTTTGATGTGATTTTGGCCCATACTGGTCAGAACTACGACTATAACCTGAATGGTGTGTTCTTCCATGATTTGCAGTTGGCCGATCCGGAGGTTTACATGAATGCCGTGGGCACAGATTTGGGCGAGACGATGGGCAACATCATTGCCGAAAGCTACAAGCTGATGGTCGCCATCCAGCCGGACGCGGTGTTGGTGCTGGGCGATACCAACAGCTGTCTAAGTGTCATCAGTGCAAAGCGGCTGCATATTCCCATCTTCCACATGGAAGCCGGTAATCGCTGCAAGGATGAGTGTCTACCTGAGGAGACAAACCGCCGCATCGTGGACATCATTTCCGACGTGAACATGGCCTATTCTGAGCATGCCCGCCGCTATCTGGCCGATACTGGTTTGCCGAAAGAGCGTACCTATGTGACTGGCTCTCCCATGGCCGAGGTGCTACACCAGAATCTGGACAAAATCGAAGCATCCGACATTCATGCTCGTCTGGGACTGGAAAAGGGTAAATATATTCTGCTTTCTGCCCATCGGGAAGAAAATATCGACACCGAGAAAAACTTCAATTCGCTGTTCACTGCAATCAATAAAATGGCAGAAAAGTACGATATGCCGATTCTGTACTCCTGCCATCCCCGCAGCCGAAAGCGTCTGGAACAGAGTGGTTTCCAGCTGGACAAGCGTGTGATCCAGCATGAGCCTTTGGGCTTCCATGACTACAACTGCCTGCAGATGAACGCCTTCTGTGTGGTATCCGATAGTGGGACTCTGCCGGAGGAGAGCAGCTTCTTCACCAGCGTAGGGCACCCGTTCCCGGCGGTGTGTATTCGTACCAGTACTGAGCGCCCGGAAGCACTGGATAAGGGGGATTTCATCCTTGCCGGTATTGACGGTGACCATCTGCTGCAGGCTGTGGATGTGGCGGTCGAGATGAACAGGAATCGTGATCTGGGTATTCCTGTGCCGGATTATGTGGATGAGAATGTCTCCGATAAGGTAGTGAAGATCATCCAGAGCTATACTGGCGTGGTCAATAAGATGGTGTGGCGAAAGTATTAAGCAGAATGGCTATATTCGATGAATACTATTGGATGTGTAATCACTACGTCAAAGTATGATAGAACGTAAGGAATGTAATGTCCTTATGTTTTGTTCTGATGTTCATATAAATAAGTGGAGCGACGTACATGAACAAGCAAGAAAGTGATATTTTGAACGTACTTTTGCTAGAACCGTTTATTAATCAAAGAATTCTAGCAGAGGTTTCGGGTCATTCCTTAGGGGTTGTAAACCGTTCCCTCAAGGAGCTTATTAAGGCAGGGTATCTGAACGAAGCAATCAGCCCCACAGCCAAGGCTGTGTCGGAGTACAAGAATAAGACTCCCAAACGAGCAATTATTCTGGCAGCCGGTTTTGGTATGCGGATGGTCCCCATCAACACAGAGATGCCCAAAGGCCTGTTGGAAGTCAATGGGGAGCCTTTGATTGAACGAATCATTAAGCAGCTTCACGAAGTGGGAATTCAGGAAATTTACGTTGTTGTGGGTTTCATGAAGGAAAAATATGAATACCTGATGGATGAATACGGCGTGGAACTGGTGGTCAACCCGGACTATGCCTCCAAGAATAATCTGCATTCGCTAAAACTGGTAAAAGAGCATTTGGAGAATGCATACATTGTTCCTTGCGACATCTGGTGTGACCGCAATCCGTTCCACCGCCATGAACTGTACTCTTGGTATATGGTCAGCGATCTTGTGGAGAATGAAAGCAATGTTCGTGTAAACCGCAAGATGGAGCTGGTAACTGTATCAGAAAATGTCGGTGGTAATGCGATGATCGGTATCAGCTACCTTACAAAAGAGGACTCTGATACGGTTTCTACACGCATCAAGGAACTCTGCAAAAAACCACAGTATGATGGTTCGTTTTGGGAAGAAGCACTCTATAATAAGGATCGCATGATCGTCACAGCTCGAGTTGTGCATTCGGCAGATGTTGTGGAGATCAACACCTATGAGCAGCTTCGTGAGATCGACAGCGATTCCAACCAACTGAAAACGGATGCGATTCGTTTAATCTGCAAGGCATTGTGCGCAAAACCGGAGGATGTCACGGATATTACAGTCCTGAAAAAGGGAATGACCAACCGTTCGTTTCTGTTTACCTGTAAGGACAAAAAGTACATTATGCGTATTCCGGGAGAGGGTACGGATCAACTCATCAATCGCCGTCAGGAAGCAGCAGTGTATCATGCCATCGCTGATAAAAACATCTGTGATGATATCGCCTATATTAATCCGGAGAATGGCTATAAGATTACAGAGTTTCTGGAGGGCGCCCGGGTATGCGACCCCACCGATTATGAAGATGTCAAGAAGTGCATGAGCCGTCTGCGTGATTTCCATGCGATGAAGCTGAAAGTTGCGCATGAGTTTGATATTTTCGGGCAGATGGAGTTCTACGAAACGCTGTGGGATGGCACTCCTTCTGTTTACAAGGACTATGAGAAAACTAAGGCGAATGTCTGGTCTTTGAAGCCTTATATTGATGCACACGCAGGCGAAAAGATTTTGACGCATATTGACGCAGTACCGGATAACTTTCTGTTTGTCCAGAAAAATGGAAAAGAGGAGATTCGTCTGATTGACTGGGAGTATGCAGGTATGCAGGACCCTCATGTGGATATCGCAATGTTCTGCATTTATTCGCTTTACAATAAGCGGCAGGTGGATCGCTTGATTGCGGCATATTTTACAGACGGTTGCGATGATGCGACACGGATTAAGATTTACTGCTACATCGCTGCCTGTGGACTGCTGTGGAGCAACTGGTGTGAGTATAAGCGGAATCTGGGCGTGGAATTTGGCGAGTATTCCCTGCGGCAGTATCGCTACGCAAAAGACTACTACAGAATCGTTCAGGATGAACTGAAGAAATCAGGGGAAAGTGGGGCACAGAAAAATGCCTAAAGTAGAAAGAGCCATTATTATGGCGGCAGGGCTGGGAAACCGGATGCACCCCGTCACGCTGACAACGCCGAAGCCGCTGGTCAAAGTAAATGGCGTGCGGATGATTGATACGGTAATTGAGGGGCTGCACAAAAATGGCATTTCGGAGATATACATCGTGGTGGGCTATCTGAAAGAGCAGTTCGTTCCACTGGCGACAGAATATCCCGGCGTTCGACTGATTGAAAACCCCTACTATGATACCTGCAACAATATCGCATCCCTGTATGTAGCAAGAGATCACATCGAAAATGCGATCATTCTGGATGGCGATCAAATTATCTATAACCCGGATATTCTGGCTCCGGAGTTTGAGCGTTCCGGCTACAACAGCGTATGGACGGACGAGGAAACGGACGAGTGGCTGCAAACCGTAAAAGGTGGCATCGTGATCTCCTGCAGCCGTACAGGCGGCAAGGGCGGATGGCAGTTATATAGCATTTCTCGCTGGACAGCAGAGGACGGAAAAAGACTGAAGCACCATCTGGAAATCGAGTTTGAACAGAAGCAGAATCGTCAGATTTACTGGGATGATGTGGCACTGTTCTGCTATCCGGAAGAATATCGACTGGGAATTCGCCCGATGAATCAGGGCGATATTATTGAGGTGGACAACTTCAGTGAACTGGTTGCTCTGGATTCCAGTTATAAAAAATATGCGGAGGAAGGTTAAATGAATCAAAAGAGAGTGCGTGGGAAAATTGATTGGATGATAACATTGGTACCCTTGGCAATTGTGGTGGCTCTGTGCATCCTGTTCTTCTTGGTGCCTGAACAGTCTAACGCCGTCCTGAGCCAGATCCGGTTCTTTTTCGGAGATACCTTTGGAACCTACTATCTGGTAATTGGACTGGGTATTTTTATCCTGTCACTGTACATTGCGGGCTCAAAATACGGCAATATCGTTCTGGGCGAATCCAACGAAAAGCCCCAGTATTCCTTCTTTGCATGGGGATCCATGATGTTCACTTGCGGTCTTGCTGCGGATATCCTGTTCTACTCCTTTTCTGAATGGGTGCTGTATGCGACCGACCCACATCTAGCCGAAATGGGCAGCATTCAGGACTGGGCGGGGGTGTATCCCTTGTTCCATTGGAGCTTTATCCCGTGGGGCTTCTATCTGGTGCTGGCGGTGGCATTCGGCTTTATGCTGCATGTGAGAAAGAGAACTCGCCAGAAATACTCTGAAGCCTGTCGCCCGATTCTGGGCAAGCACACCGATGGCTGGGCAGGTCGCATCATTGACCTGCTGGCGGTGTTCGCTTTGCTGGCGGGTACAGCCACTACTTTCAGCGTAGCAACACCGCTGATGGCAACCATCATCGGAGAGCTATTCCATGTTGCTGTGAGTCGCACGGTCATCAATATTATCATCCTGTTGATCACTTGCACCGTGTATACTTACTCTTTGCTGCATGGCTTCAAGGGTATCAGCAAATTGGCCAATGTCTGCATCTATCTTTTCTTTGGGTTGCTTGCCTTTGTCCTCCTGTTTGGCGGCGAGACCCGGTATATTATCGAAACAGGTTTTTCCTCGCTGGGACGGATGATGCAGAATTTCATCGACCTTTCCACCTTTACCGACCCGCTGCGTACCTCCAACTTCCCCCAAAACTGGACCATTTATTACTGGGCCTACTGGATGGTTTGGTGTGTGGCAGCACCGTTCTTTATTGGCAGCATTTCCCGTGGCAGAACGGTACGCCAGACAATTCTGGGCGGCTATGTGTTTGGCGTGGGCTCTACACTGACCAGCTTCATTGTGCTGGGTAACTACTCCATGGGACTGCAAATGACTGACAAGGCGGATTTTATCGCGAAGTATCTGGAAAACGGCGATATGTACGGCATGATCGTGGATATGATCAAAACTATGCCGGGTGCACCGGTCGTTATGGTGGCTGTTCTGATTACGATGATCGCCTTCTACGCAACATCCTTTGATTCTATCGCACTGACGGCATCCTGCTACAGCTACCACACCCTCAAGGATGATGAACAGCCCAATAAGGGCATCCAGTTGATGTGGTGCATCCTGCTGATTCTGTTGCCCATTGCATTGCTGTTTGCCGAAAGTTCCATGAACAACCTGCAATCGGTCAGTATCGTAGCAGCGTTTCCCATTGGCGCAGTTATCGTGATGATTACAGTTGGCTTTTTGAAGGATGCTAAAAACTACATGGCCGAATCTACACAGTAAGTGGTAGGTAACACAGCAATATGCCTAAGCTGTGAAGAATATAGTTGACTGAACGATGAGGTAGTGCCTATACTGTAGAGCAAATCAAAGCTGTTGTTGCGCCGATGTTGGCGGGATAAGCATCATGTTACTGGATGAAGTGCGTGGCTATCTTTTTCCACAGATTACATAGACTTGGAGGTATAATCCTACACCTGGAGCTAAAGGAAGTAAGACCGACTTCAATGCATACTGACAAAGCAACAGGAAGAAGGGTACTGCCAAGACAGTCGCTAGATCAAGGAGCTGAAGAATCTGCTGGCCAAAGGCTTGAGTGCAGATGAGATCCGCACAAAATCGAAATAACTGTATCCAGATTGAAGTGTTCAAAAATAGTGCAGCTTTTTATTGGAAGAGGTGAAATGAGAGAAGGCTTCATATCAAACAATAATGCTCGCCTCTCCCACCACACACCGCCAAATTCACTCCGGCGAAATTTTGATGGGCGCAGCATCCGGAAATAGGGCAGGGTGGCCACCCGAGAAAGCTCTTTCCAGGGCAGCCAAACCATGTGATCTCATTCTTCCGAAATTATGATATGTACCCCCAATACTGGACATCCAGTATTGGGGGTATTTTTATGAAATACAGCTATGAGTACAAAAAGCAATGCGTTGGATTGTATCGACAAGGGAAATGGCCAGAAACACCAGTGGGAGTAAAGCAGAAAAATTTTCACAAGACGATTATAAACCAACTTGCACTGTTTGGCAAACGTCCCAAGGAAAAGTACCATTCTTACAAAGGCGATGTTGGCAAAGTCGCCGATAACATTATTAACCGAGATTTCAATACCAAGAAACCGCTGCAAAAGTGGACGACCGATGTATCGCAGTTCAATCTGTCTTGGGGCAAGTGCTATATTTCTCCGATTCTGGATATGAACACAAATGAGATTGTTTCTTACAATCTCTCCACCAGCCCGAACATGGAACAAATTAAAGATATGCTGAATAAAGCGTTTAAACGGTTTCCGTCAACCCAAGGGCTGATTATGCACTCGGATCAAGGCTGGCAGTACCAGCACGCATTCTACCGCAATGAACTTCAGAAACACGGAATCATTCAATCCATGTCCAGAAAAGGCAACTGTTACGACAACTGCATTATGGAAACCTTCTTCGGCAGACTAAAAAATGAGATATTCGATGGATTTGAAAAGGATTATCCCTCCTTTCAAACCTTCTCCAAGGCGGTTGCCGAGTATATTGACTATTACAATAACAGCAGGATCCAAGCGAAAACAAAATGGATGCCTCCCCTCTATCGCAAGTCAAGAAATTAGCGCAACGTTCAAACAGCATATTTGCGATATGCAATTCAACGTTGTTGCTGTTGCATTGAAAAGTTGAATTGCTATAAATTCAGAGAAGCATCCATGATGGATTCTTAATGATTCAATTTTGATCCAGTGTCCAGAAAACTGGGTACATATCATTTGCCCTGTACTTTTAATCCAGAATTTTTCCGTCAATGGAGATGGTGACCACCTGCCACGGAATGAACTTTCCGCTGGTCTGCAGTGCCTTTTTTGCGGCCATCTCCAAGCCGCCGCAGCAGGGCACTTCCATGCGGAGGATGGTCACGCTCTGGATGTCGTTGCTGCGCAGGATCTCGGTGAGCTTTTCGCTGTAATCCACAGCGTCCAGCTTCGGGCAGCCGATGAGGGTCACTTTGCCGCGCATAAACTCCTGATGGAAATTGGCGTAGGCATAGGCCGTGCAGTCCGCTGCAATCAGTAGCTTTGCGCCCTCAAAGTAGGGCGCATGGATGGGTGCCAGCTTGATCTGCACCGGCCAGTTGCGCAGGCGGGAAACTGGCTGCACGGGGGCAGAAGCTGCGCTTTCGGCGGCCTCCGGCTGTTCCAGCATCCGCATCCGGGAGCCGGGGCAGCCGCCCTCGTGCAGGTGCTTCATCTTCTCCTGCAATTCCTTTTTCTTTTTGTTCTCCTGCACCGCCGCCTCGTCGTAGGCAGGGGCTTCCCGCTCTTCAAAGGTAATGGCTCCGGTGGGACAGCCCGGCAGGCAGTCGCCAAAGCCATCGCAGAAATTCTCCCGCACCAGCTTTGCCTTGCCGTTGATGATGTCAATGGCACCTTCATGGCAGGCGGGTGGGCACAAGCCGCCGCCCGTGGGTTTTTAGCCACGGGG